>ERZ1292637.207-Hain-H14-01um-R3-207-length-40819-cov-19_pt1 | contig 40819 bp, 63 predicted proteins | sample MGYA00564405_ERZ1292637 | MGnify/ENA primary metagenome ERZ1292637 (study PRJEB36523, sample SAMEA6512645) | groundwater metagenome | collected 2019-01-09 | study: AquaDiva: Metagenomics assemblies of 32 groundwater samples | reverse complement strand
AGGCGGCGGCGGCGGCGGCGGTGGCGGCGTCGGCGGCGGCGTAGGCGGCGTCGGCGGTGGCGGCGTCGGTGGCGGCGTCGGCGGCGGCGTCGGCGGCGGCAGCGGCGTTTTTCACATCATTCAACGAAACCCCGCTTTCCCCACGTGCCCATTGCTCGGCTGTTTCAATTGCATGCAACGGCCTCGGTTCGCCAACTTTTACATACGGAAGCACCAGCCGCGCACAATCACAAGCAGCAAGCACCAGCCGTTTACGCGATACGCTCTCTGGCTCACCCGCCCATTTCCTAAGTATCCACAGCATCCAATCGCCCCGCTGACAGTCAGCCCAGGCCGATTCTCGGGAATTCTGCTGACGCGCCCAGATCAGGGCATCCGGACATGCCAAACTCGGAATTTCATTACTCCAGTGTTGGTCAGTCATATTCCCCTCTGTTAAGTGACACCATCTGGAAGCCGCCCGGCACGGGTTAGGAAATTAGCGGTTTGTCTCTGCCTCGAACGCAGAATCAAATTCAGATTCATATCGCTGATACGCTGCTTTCGCAGCGAGAAACTCAACGTCACTGATCTGGCGTGCGCGATACGCTTGTTGCGCCTGGCGGAATACTACAGTCGCGTCTGATAGTGCTTGAGATGCTGCCTCATATTCGCTGCTGTTCATGCGGAAACCTCCTCAAGAGTGTTCATCGTTCCCTCCATTCAAGGTTGAGTGTCAGGCTAGATAAAGCATGGACTGTGCCAACTGATTATTAAGGCTTTTCTCATACCGCATGGTGAAATGTGCCGCAAAACGTCAGTTTTGATTGACCAGCGTCACTCAATCTGTTTGACAGTAGCATCCGTGCCAAGGCGCTTCAAATCCTCTACGGCGGGCGCATTAATCAGGTATGGGCGTACCGCATTAGGCAGGAGCTTGCCCTCCGCCACGGCCGCAAGTAGTGGACCATCACGCCCCGCCGCGTCGTATCCTAGGCATAGTTCCCACCTTGCGGGTTTGCCTTGATCACGCGCGCTCCGTACAGCGGCGGCATAGCTTTCCTTAAAGGCCATGCGCGCGGCGATTTTGTCATCGGCAAGATGACACGCCACGCCGTAGGCGCTCGCCATCTCCTCCGTCCAGACGATAGTGACGTACTCGTTGCCGAGGGTAGGCGCGACAATGGCCCACGCCGCCTCCGCCTCCGGGCGCTCATCCTGCGCTTTAAGCGCGTCGAGAATGTCGGATACTTGCGGCATGAATTTGGAATGCGCGATATGCTCCTGCATCGCGGCGCGCACCGTCACTAACGGTAGTGCCCTCAATGCGTTCCAGTAGATCGTCGTAACCGTGGCGTCCGGCGCGCGTCCGTAATAGCGTTGTGTCGCAGCCAGCATTTCGCTAAAACTGTCGAATTCATTTTGTTTCATCGGAAATCCTTTCCGGGTCTTGCTCAACGGTTTTTTCCTTGCCGAATATCATTTCTCGCGCTTGCTCAGTCACGCTCTTGGATGCTTCATCTTGCCATCGTTTGCCGTTCAACCAGGTTGCGGCGTGCGGAATGAATTTAGGATCACGCCATGTCAGGACTTGCGCAGCAAGCACGGCCATGATCGTATGATGCTCGGCCGGCGGAATCTTCAACCAAGCTTTTTCTGCGGCGGCGTGCGCCACTTTGCGAGGATAAAGAAACCAGAATTGCTCGAAGGCGGCGGGATCGCGGTTACTATTGCTCTTGTATTTTGGGGCCTGGGCTTTGGGTTGCGAGGTTGTGCCCAGCCTACGAGCACGCTGTAATTCGCAAAATACTGCGCGCCGCTTGAGTTCTTCCTCAGCCCGTGCGTTGTATAGTTTCCCGTCGCGCTCGGTGAAAAATTCCGGATTGGCCTTGACCGCACGTACTGCGTCCTGCTCCTGCTTCGTCATCGCCCCGACCAGCCGGAATAACTCATCCTCATTAGCAGTTATCGCGGTCTCGTTCGCATAGTAGGCATCGAGCATTTCTGAATAAGCCCCGCGCTCGATCAGGCTTTTGCCGCCAGTCTTTTTTTTCCACGCCCCGATCCAGCGTTGCCAGTAATTCACAGATCACCCTCAACTGGATAACCAGCGAGCAATCGCTGAATCTGCTCGGTACGCGCCCGATTGCTAGCTTTGGCACAGTCAATACATTTTCCGTTTGAGGTATAGCGCACGCCAGGATGATCACGCTGATAGCACGATCCCTGATAGAATCGTTCTTGAGCACGGGCGGCCTCAATGCGGGACTTGAACATAACCAGCAGTATAAGGAACGGTAATGGTAGATGCAAGCGTAACCAGCAATGCCACTACCAACGGTTAACCGGCGGTCAACCCACGGTCCACCAAGCACCTTGGTCATCCAACGGACCACCACTACATCCACATCACTATCACTATCTACATCACTAGCACTACCACCATCACCATCAAAACCAAGAACAAAAACCCCCGCGCCTTCGGCGCTCGTTTTGACAATTACTTGACGAAACGACAAACTACATACCCATGGGACAGTCAGCAAAAAGCAAAAACCTAGTTCCCGCCGACCTCTCGCCAGCGAACGATGAAACCGCCGAAAGAGTCCAAGCGCATTGGATGGCCTCAGTGCAAACCGCGCAGCAACAAGGCAATGCTACCTGTGACAAGCTAGGACTCAAAACTACAGAGGAAAAACGTACTTACGTACTAGCAATACTGCGCCAGTCCAAATATCTAATGTTGGCAATGGCACCGCCCATCGAACGCGAACCGGGATCTGACGATGAACCGACACGTGAAACCACCCTGCAGGCAATCCAAGAACTCAAAGACGACCTGCCATGGCAGCACGTATGAAGATCGCAATCCTCGGCGGCGGCGGCTGCTTCGGGTTGAACTTGGCGCGGCTTCTCCATTCCCAGGCGATCGAGTGCTTTGGCATCGGGAGGACCGGCCCGAAACCCCCCGCGTTCTGGCTTGCGCCGCAGGGCTACCGCTTCTGGGCTTATCACACGCTCTATGACCTGGAATACATTGACCGCCTGTTGGACGAGGAGAAACCCGATGTCGTCGTTAACTTCGCGGCTCAGGGTGAGGGCGCGGCTTCTTTCGGGCACGACTGCTGGCGCTTCTACGCGACGAACATAGTCAGCTTGGTGCGATTGGTCGAAGCAATCCGCAAGAAACAATGGCTCAAGCGTTTCGTCCACATCGGCACAAGCGAGCTCTATGGATCGGTGGACAAGCCCTCGAAGGAATCCGATCCCTTGCGTCCGAGTTCGCCCTACGCGATCAGCAAGGCGGCCTTTGATCTGCACTTGGAGGCGATGCATCGCATTCACGGCTTTCCGATGAACATCGTCCGCCCCTCGAATTGCTACACGCCTGGACAACAACTCTACCGCATCATCCCGAAAGCCATCATCTGTGCGCTCTCGATGAAGAAGCTTCCCCTTCACGGCGGAGGCAAGGCGCAGAAGTCCTACCTCCATGCCGATGACCTCTCGCGGGCGATCCTCGCGGTGATCACGAGCGCGCCACTCGGCACGATCTATAATTGCGGGCCGACCGCTCCGATGATGATCCGCACCATCGTCGAAACCTGCGCCGAGGCTTGCGGTATCAGTTTTGATGAGCTTGTTGAGGAGACAACCGACCGTATCGGCCAGGACGCCAAATACTGGCTTGATTCCTCCGAGTTGGCGAAAAACACGCTCTGGACCCCGACCGTTGGCCTCGCCCGCGGCATTGAGCAGGTGGTGCACTGGGTGAAGACCTATCCAGAACTTTTGCAGGCTGATACCACTTTTAGGATGCGTTCATGAGCAACGGAATTCCCGATGACGTGATGTGGGGCGATCTCAAGCAGGCGGTGGTGATCAGCCCCGGCTCCGAGATTGCGCAGCAACTCGTCTCCCGGCTGAGCGCCGATGGCTGGACCCCGCATTTACTCAGGCGCGACGAGGAGGTGCCGCGCTATCAGAAGTGGGATCTCGCGTTGGTTGCAACCGGGAAGCTCATGCCGATCGAGCGGTTCGAGTTCTGCGACTACAACGATTGGCGGCATAGCATCGAGATCAACGCTCTGTGGCCATTAGAGCGGGTGCATCGACTGCTGACCTCGGCGCGGCATGGGGCTTTAGTCGTCTTTTTCGCTGGCCCCAACCCGAATCTTCCGCAGCCCAACTACAGCGCCTACGACGCGGCGAAGATGCTCTTGATTCGCATGGCCGAGACCTTAAACGAGGAATCAACCTACGTACGCTTTGTCGCCATCGGTCCGGGGTTTTTCAGGACTAAGATCCACGCACCTCACGACGTTTCGCACCGCGTCGAACGCGTGACTTACGACGAGCTCTACGCCCTGCTCAAGCTCTGCATCGTCGCATCGCGCGAGAACCTCGGGCGCAACATCCACGTCCACGACAATTGGCGCGATCTCGCGTTTTGGAATAAGGACGACGGCAAACTCCGCCGCGAGATGCGCGACATGAGCGCGCAGAACAAGGCGTTGCTCGCTCGACGTCCATCCGAGTGGGGCAACTATTCGGGGCCGGGCGGTTCGTGGAGTGGAATGATCAATCCGTTTCCGGAGAACGAAGGGACGTGAAAGTCGCGCGTGCCATTGCGGAATTCCTGCGCGATAACGGCATCCACCATGTTTTCTGCATCTCTGGCGGGGCGTCACTTCACATCATTCACGGCATTGCTGACACGGAGGGAATTGATTATGTCTGCCCGCAATCGGAACAAGCCGCAGGATTCATGGCTGATGCGTATGCTCGGCTATCTGGTCTTGGGTGTGCTTTGGCCACTTCTGGCCCTGGCGCTACTAATCTTGTAACGTCCATCGCTGCTTCATTTTATGATTCGGTTCCCGTGCTCTATCTTACGGGGAACGTGACCACCTTCCGCATGGCCTCAAGCGTATATCCTGGGCTGCGGCAATACGGGTTTCAAGAGACGCCGATTGTGCAGATGGTCGCAGGCATCACGAAATACGCGGTGCTCGTCACGAAGGCGCAGCACGTCGTTCCCGAACTCAAGCGCGCGGTGGCGATTGCTAAAACTGCGCGCATGGGGCCAGTGCTGGTGGATATTTGCGACGATGTACAGAGAGCAGAGATATGAAAACCTGTAAGCGGTGGACACAAGCAGAGCATGATCTGATGCGCAACCATTACAGCACGCCGGGAGGCGTCGAGCATTTAATGCAACTCCTCAACCGCTCTCGCGCAAGCCTATGGCTGAAAGCGCAGCGTCTTGGTCTGCCACATTACATGTATGTGCTACGCGGAGCTAAAGGGCCAAAAGGAAATAAGGGCGAAGGTGCTCGGCTTACGGTCGAAACGCTGAAGGCTAATACGACAGAAGATTCAGCCACCGGATGTTGGAATTGGAATGGCGGCCGGCATATCTTCGGTTACGGAAAGATTATGATTGGGGGAAAAACATTTAATACGCATCGAATAATGTTTGAGGTTGCAAATCCTGCCGTGAACGTGGACGAAATGAACATAAACCATCATTGCGATAATCCGTCGTGCATCAATCCGGCTCATCTCTACGCTGGCACGCAGAAAGACAATATTCAGGATCAATTAAAACGTGGTCGTCATCGTTGGGATAAATCGCGTGCAGAAATCTGACCGTCCCGTTCTCATCTTGGGTTGGGGCGTGAGGCTTGCGGGTGCCGCCGAGGAAGCGCGCGCGATGGTCGAGCGATTCGCGGTGCCGGTCTGCCTTACCTGGGGTTTTGCGGACGGACTCCCCGAAGCGAGCCCCTATCGCATTGGGACTTTCGGGACGCACGGGACGCGGGCGGCGAATTTCGCGGTCCAGAACGCTGACTTCATCCTCTCGATCGGTGCGCGGCTCGATACCAAGGCGACGGGGACGCCGCAGAGTAATTTTGCCCGAGGCGCTAGAATCGTTATGTGCGATATCGATCCGCTCGAGCTCGGAAAGATGGAGCGCCTCGGCCTCATCGTTCAGCCCTATTGCGAGGATGCCAAGGTCTCGCTCAATCGTGATTGGCCGTTGAGATCGAACGGCGAATGGCTTGCTCGTTGTCAGGATTGGAAGCGGCGCTATCCGCCTGGGCCAGGCGAAGCGTACGAGATCGTGGAGGAACTCTCGCGTCTTTGCGAGCCAGGTGAGATCATCGTGTGTGATACGGGCTGCGCGGTAGCTTGGATGATGCAGGCGTTCAAATTCAAGGAGGACCAGAGGTTCATCCATGCGTTCAACCAGACTCCGATGGGTTACGGTCTGCCGGCGGTGATCGGGGCGCATTACGCAACCGGCAAGCGCGTGATTTACGTAGCGGGCGATGGCTCGATCATGCCGAACATTGGGGAGCTAGCGACCATCGCGGGGCATGACCTTCCGATCAAGATCGTCCTCTTCGACAACAAAGGTCATGCCATGTGCCGCCAGACGCAGCGCGAATGGCTGGGTGGTACTTATCCCGCGACCGGCATCGAAGGCGGATTGAGATTTCCGGAATGGTCGGAGTATTTGCTTGGTGCCGGCATAGCGGTGTTCGGAAGCATCAACATGTTGATGGCAGTAGCAGGGCCGGCATGTTATGTTGCACAAATTTCAGAGGATGCTGATGTCGTGCCGAAAAACAAGTTCGGCAAGCCGATTGAGGAGATGTATCCTGAGTTGCCGCGCGAAGAGTTTCTTGAGCAGATGATCGTGAAACCCGTCGATGATTAACTATCGCGGCCTCGACATCCTATTCACCTCGTTTGGGGCGGTCACTTCGGATGATCTGTTCTGCGACAAGGAACAGGCGTTATTCGACTTCTACGAGGCGAACGCGAAGCGCTATTCAAAAGCACTTGATATCGGTGCCAACATCGGCGTGCATTCGCTGCTGATGGCGCGCAATGGTTGGTCCGTGCGGGCATTCGAACCTGACCCTGAACACTGGCGTAATCTCTTCACCAACATCGAACGTAATTATGCGACTGGAATTGCGGTCTACAATCACGCGCTTTCTGACTGTAGTGGCGAAGCGCAATTTGTGCGCGTCAAGGGCAACCTGACCGCAAACCATCTTAAAGGCGACAAGGTACCCTACGGCGAGTTCGAGGAAATTACGATCGACGTCAGGGATTGCCGCTCGCGTTTCGCTTGGGCCGACTTTGCGAAGATCGACTGCGAAGGCGGTGAGGCGCGCTTGCTGTTGACCACCACGGAGGAAACATGGGAACACCTAGATGCCATGGTGGAGGTGGGCAACACTAAAAACGCGGACGCGATTTATCGCCACCTGCGCGGCAGGGTGCCGATGTGGGCGCAGAGAAACGCATGGCGGCAAGTCGAGACCTTGGATGACATGCCGAAACATCACAGTGAGCAAGCGCTGTTCATTGGGCACAAACCACCCTTTGCGGCTTTACAACACCTGCCTGAAAAGGTATAAGGGCATTCATGTCTCAAGTCATCCCGCTGTCGGAGTCGCGCGGGAACATTCACGGGTCGGTGGAAATCGCCAAACTTACGGTTCCGATCGTGGCGATCGTGAACTTCGTGAGCGAGCGCGAACGCCTTGCGCTTGCGCCGGGGCAGCGTCTCGTGCATTATCAAGTAACCTTGGATGCCTCGCGGCTTTCACCCTCGGGCGAGTTCATCCGGCTTGGGAACACCACCGGCGACGAGATCACTGGTTGGCAACCCGTGGCGGACATCGAGGTGATCGAGATCCTGTGCGAAGTCAAAACCGAAGGTGGGGAGGCTGGCCAGCTTCCAGCGCTTGTGTGCTTACGCAACCGTACGCTCAAGATGGATGTAGTCGATGCCCTCGACAAGCCCAGCCCAGGCTAGACTAATGCGAGCGGTCGCTCATGGCTTCCAACCTACCCGCATCGAGGGGCCGCCGGTGGCAGTTGCCAAGGAATTCGTCCACGCCGACAAGCGCAAGCGGATCGCAGCCGCATTGAGGCGAAAACGGGCCTGACGATGTTCAATGTTCCACGTGAAACATTAGCGGGCTTGAGACGCATCTGGGGCCACCTACCGAGGTGGCCTCTTCATTTCGGCATGCCTATTTTAGAGAGGCGATAGACTTGACTTGGCCAAAAGGCAAGCGAAAGCCCAAGACCGGCGGCCGGAAGAAAGGCTCTAAGAACAAGCTGCCGGGCATCTTGAAGACGATGATCCTTGAAGCTTTGGATGAGGCTGGCGGGGTCACCTATCTTGCGCACCAAGCGACGGCGAATGTCTCCGCTTTCTGCTCGCTCCTCGGGCGCGTGCTGCCGACCGAAGTTCACGGGTCAGGTGAGGAAGGCGAGCACAAGGTGACGGTGAGCCTGAAATGGTAGACATTATCCTTGGTGAGCCAGGCTGGGCGCGGCCTTATCAGGCTGAATTGATTGAGTTTTTCCGCGATGGCGGCCGTCAGGCGTTCGAGGTTTGGCACCGAAAGGCGGGAAAAGACAGGGTAGCGACCTTCATCGAGGCGGGGCTCGCCATGCGCCGGCCTGGGCTCTATTGGCATGCCTTACCGAAGTACGAGGAAGCGAGGAAGGTCATCTGGGACGCGATCATGGACGATGGCAGGCGCTTGATTGACTGGGCGTTCCCGCGCGGGATCGTAGCGAACAAGTTGAACCACGAGATGAAAATCGAGCTCGTGAATGGCTCAATCTGGCAGCCGGTGGGCACGGACAACTACGATTCGCTAGTGGGTGCCTTCCCGCGCCACATCACCTGGTCGGAGTACGCGCTTATGGACCCGAATGCGCGCTCGTTCCTACGCCCGGCGCTTACCTTGGCGCAGGGCACCGAGCTTTTCCTGACGACCCCCCGCGGCTACAACCATGCCTACGTCTTGTGGGAACATGCCAAAGCGTCGAAGGACTGGCACAGTTCGCGTCTGACAGTGGATGACACGCATGCGATCCCGCCAGAGATGCTTGCCGAGGAGCGCGCAACGATGCCCGATGAGCTCTTCCGCCAGGAGTACTATTGTGACTGGTCGGCAGCGAACGTAGGCTCGATTCTTGGGCGCTACCTTGAGGCTGCGGAGCGCGACGGACGGATCAATGACGAAGTTGAAGTGCAAGGGGAAGGGCCGGGGATTGAGATCTCGGCGGATATCGGATACCGCGACACTGCCGCGTGGTGGTTCTGGCAACCCCGCGCTGGGGGTTTCGCATTGATTGATTACGACGCCGATTCGGGTCTGGATGCGGCTGATTGGGTCGAGCGCATAAGCGCCAAGAGTTACAACATCCGTCGCATTTGGCTGCCGCAGGATGCCAAGGCGCGCGGCTTTGCGCAGGGCAAGCGCACCGGGGTCGAGATTTTCCTCGCCGGTTTCGGCTCGGCCAAGCTCGGTATCGTACCGGCCCTCAAGGACGCGGATAAGGTGAACGCAGCACGCATGATCATGGCGCACTGCGAATTCAACCGCACGCGCTGCAAAGTAGGACTTCAGGGACTGCGCGAGTGGTGCTTCGATTACAACGAGGAGACCCACGCGTACTCGCCCAAGCCCCGGCATGATTCAGCCTCCCATCCGGGCGATGCCTTTGCCTACGGTGCCTCGGTGCTGCGTGAGTACGTGAAGCTAGAACCAACGCCGAAGTGGGTCGCACCGAAGCCTTTGGCCGAGGTGACACTGAACGAGATGTGGGAGATGCACGATAGGAACAACGCCTTGGAAAGGAGAATCTAGGTGAGTGGAATTTACACGACGCTGCATCAATGGCAGAACGGTGGTGGATTGACGGTGAATATCGAAGCGACTGCCACCAACTCCCCCGCGTTGCCGACTGGTACGACTCATGCGCGGCTACTGTCTACCGTGGATTGCTGGATCGAATTGGGAGGTGGCGCCACGGCCTCAGCGGGCAGCGCAGGTTATCTTTCCGCGTTCTCGCCTGAGTATGTGCCAATCCCGGCGGGCGCGCTGGTTTCGGTGTTGCGCGTGAGCACCAACGGCGTGCTCTACGTCAAACCTTGTTGCGGGTGATGCCATGTCCAATGCCCTCTATCACACGATTCATCAAGCGATTGCTGGCGGTGGTCAGAATCTCAATGTGACGACCGCCTCGGCGACGGTATCGGCGGCCTTCCCCGCGCGCACCACTGCGATCAGGCTCTTCGCCCTGGTGCCGTGTTACGTGGATTTTGATGCCAGTGCCGCCGCCGGCACCGGGCTCTATCTCGCGGCCTCAGCGGTCGAGTACTTCGCGGCGAGCGCGAGTGCGACTTTGAGCGCGATCATTGCCTCTGGGGTAGCCGGTGCTTTGAACATCAAGCCGATTGTTGATTGATGGCTACCAAGAAAACACGCGAAGAAGCGCGCCTCAGCCTTGGCCAGTTCTGGCTGGGAGAGCTCGACTCGGCCGCGAAGTCCTTCGACCGTTGGGAAGAGCGCGCCATCAAGGTCGTGCGCCGTTACCGCGATGAACGCGACGTGGTGGAGGGCAGGCAGCGCAAGTTCAACATCCTCTGGTCAAACGTCCAAGTCTTGAAACCCGCGCTTTACGGGCGTCCCGCCAAGCCCGAGGTGACGCGCCGGTTCAAGGATCAAGACCCGGTTGGTCGGACTGCAGCCCTCATGCTCGAGCGTTGCCTCGAATTTGAAGTCGAACAGTATCCGGACTGGCATGCTGCCATGAATGGCGCAGTCGAGGACCGGCTATTGCCCGGTCGCGGTATTGCTTGGGTGCGCTTTGAACCCAATACGGGTGCCGAGGCGCAAGTCTCCGAGGACGTGGATGCCACGGTCGCGCGCACGACCTACGAATGCGCGCCCACGGATTACGTTTACTGGCGCGATTTCACGCACAGCCCGGCGCGCACTTGGGAGGAAGTATGGTGGGTCGCGCGCCGTGTCTACATGACACGCGAGGAACTCAGCACGCGTTTTGGTGAGATCGGAGTCTTGGTGCCGCTGCAATACGAGGATCGCTCCGCGATTGAGAAGGAGATCCCAAAAGAAGCCTTAAAGCGCAAGGCCCAAGTGTGGGAGGTGTGGGACAAGAGCGAGAAACAGACGGTGTGGGTTGCTAAGGGTTTCGACCGCGAACTCGATAAGCGTACCGACCCGTTGCAGCTCGAGGGCTTTTTCCCCTGTCCGCGCCCGCTCTACGCCACCATCACCACCGGCTCTCTGGTGCCAGTGCCGGACTACGCGCAATATCAGGATCAGGCTCAGGAGCTCGATGCGATCACACAGAGGATCGGCAAGCTCACCCAGGCACTGAAGGTAGTCGGGGTCTACAACGCCGAGTATCCGGCGGTCAAGCGCATGCTCGCAGAGGGCGTGGACAATGACCTAGTGCCGGTGGATACCTGGGCCTCCTTCGCCGAGAAGAACGGCTTGACCGGGGCGATTCAGTTCATGGAGCTGCGCCATGTCGTCGAGGCCCTAGTGCAGCTCTACGAGGCGCGCGAGCAAGTGAAGCAGATCATCTACGAGATCACCGGTCTCTCGGACATCCTCCGCGGGGCAACCAAGGCACAAGAAACCCTTGGCGCGCAGCACCTGAAGGCGTCCTTCGGCTCGATGCGCTTGTCGACCCCACAGGAGGATGTGGCGCGTTTTGCTTCGGACTTGCTGCAAATGAAGGCGCAGATTATCTGCCGCTTTTTCTCCGACAAGACCATTCTCGGAATGAGTGGTGTCATGACCACGCTCGATGGTCAATACGCGCAACCCGCGCTTAAACTGCTGCGCCAGGGACCACTCAAGGATTTTCGCATCCAAGTCGAGGCCGACTCCCTCGCCCGGATTGACGAGCAACAGGAGAAGACCGACCGCGTGGAATTCTTGACTGCTGCGGGCGGATTTCTGGAAAAGGCATTACCGGTCATTCAGCAGGTGCCCGCCGCCGGTCAACTCTTGGGCGAGATGTTGCTGTTCGGAGTGCGAGGTTTTCGCGTTGGCAAGTCAATCGAGGCCGCCTTTGAGCGGGCAATGTCACAATTAGGTGCTACTCAGCAGCAGGGTATGCCTGCTGAAGTGCAAACCGAGATCCAGCAGGGGCGCGAACAACTGATGAAGGATGGCGTAAAACTCCATGAGGAGCGCGTGAGTCTGAACGCCGAGAAGCAGGTCTATGAGGTCATCAAGCGGGCGGATGCCCAAGTTGCGGCAGCGCAAAGCGAGGCATTGAAAAAAGAGGTTGACGCGACGTTGACTCGTTTTGACGCGACCAAGCACGCACGAGAAATGGAAGTGGGCGAGCTCGACCGCCAGGCAGATGAAGCAACCAACCGGGCCAGCGAAGCCACGGTCAAGGCCGATAACCGGGTCGAACAGGCATCAGAGCTGGCTCAAATGCTGGCGCAGTTGCTCAAGGTCATGAGTGCTCCGCGGCGTGTGGTGCGCGATCAGAACGGAAGGGCGGTGGGTGTTGAGCCCGTCGTGAGCTGATGAATGGCACGAATCTACCACACGAGGGGCGCTCAGAAGTTCGTCTACTTCTGGAGCGTGCCTTTGGGCTCACCAAACAAGCTGAGCCACTGCCGGCCGCCGTTCAAGGTGCGGTTGAGAAGGCAACCATCGCGCATGTGCGAGCGCAATCTGGAGCCCGTCCAGCCATTGATTGGGAAGGATTATGGCACGATGGAGAATCGAGCGAGCTTCTCCTTATCATCGCCTATCAGCAACACGAAGCGCGGGCACGTGAGGATGATGACGAGACCATATTGCTATTGACGTTATGAGCGACCCGTTTGCCTATTACATGGATCACTGGGTACCTTCGCTCGGAATGAGCGAGGCGTTTGCCTCGTGGTGCTTGAAAGACCTTGCTTTTCATCCGTCATCTCGTCAGCGTGAGAGCGCGTTCGTCATGACTGATATTCGTCCATTTCTCGACACTACCGGCCGGCAAATCAGTGGACGTGTGGCGTGGCGCGAGCACTTGAAACGATTGGGCGCGGTGGAGTTCGGCGCGAGCGATCTGAAGGAAGCCACCCAACGCCAAATCGCGCGCAAGCAGGCAGCCAAAGCCTATCTCTCGGGAGCGGTTCAGGCCGAGGTCGATCTGAGACATGCGGTCGTGTTGCCGGCGAGCAGTCTTGCCGCCAAGGTCGCTGAGCGTATTCATAACCGACCGATGCCCGACCGGGCAACCCTGATCGGCATTGCGATCGAGGAAAACCAAAGGAGCAAACGATGAGCAAAGATGATGTGACGCTGCCACCGTTGGAAAAGATCGAGACTCCGGCAGCCCCAGCCGAGAAAGCGCCAGTAACACCGGAGCGGCGCGAAACCATCACCAAAGCGTTGGAGAAACGCGAGCAGGAGGTTGCCGCGGCTGGTGCTGTGGTTCCTGCATTGTCCGAGCGCGCACGTGATCCCAAGACCGGGCAATTCGTGGAACCGCCAAAGGGCGGTGCCGTGGCAAAGACCTCGCCGACTGGGCTCGAACCCACGGTGCGCAAGCCGATGCCCAAGGCGTGGAAGCAGGAGTACGCGCCCCACTGGGAGAAGCTCGACCCTACGCTGAACGAGATGATTGCCGGCATTGAGGATAAACGCGAGAAGGACTTTCTCGCTGGCATCGAGCAATACAAGGCGGGGGCGGCACAGGCTCATCAGTTCAAGCAGTTGCTCGGCCCCTACGAGGGTGCGTTCACCGCGCAGTACGGCTCGACCGAGCGCGGCATTGACACCTTGCTCAAGATTTCAGACTACGCGAACCGCGACCCGATGGGGTTCATCAACTGGTTCGCGCAACAAAGAGGACTACAACTCGGCGGTCAACCAACCGGCGAGCAGCAACAACCTGATCCCATCCAGCAGGCGTTGCAAGCCGCGCTTCAACCGTGGGCGCAACGCGTGGCGGGACTGGAGAATCAGTTGCAGTCATTTTCGCAGCAGAGGAGCCAAGCATCCGAGCAGCAAATGTTGGCCCAAGTAAACGGTTTCCTCGACGGAAAGGATGAAAAGGGTGTCGTCAAGCATCCGCTCGCCGACGAGAGAACCGATGATTTCGTGGCGCACATTCAAGTCGTGCGCACACGCAATCCCGATTGGGATGATCAACGGGTGCTGGAAACGGCTTATGAAAACCTCGCGTGGACGGTGCCGGAGATGCGATCAACGCGTCTCGAAAAAGAGGCCGCCGACAAACGCGAACGGGAAGCAGCGGAAGTAATACGCCAAAAAGCGGCGGCGGTGCAGGTTAAAGGAGCACCAACGGCCTCTCCTCCGTCAAAGGCAAATCCGAAGGACCGTCGGGCAGTGATTGAGCAGGCGTTCGACGGACTTTCACGTTAAAGGAGCAGCAGAATGCCTTTTGCCAATGCTGACATCTCGGACATCATCGCTACGACGATCCAAAGTCGCAGTGGCGTGATCGCCGATAACGTCACGCACAACAATGCTCTTCTGACGCGCTTGCGTCAGCGGGGCAAGACAAAACCATTCAGCGGCGGAAATGTGATCTTGCAGGAACTTTCGTTTTCCTCGAATACCAATGCGATGTACTACAGTGGTTACGAGGTCTTGCGAATCGACCCGCAGGATGTGATCTCCGCGTCCCAATGGGACATCAAGCAGGCCGCATGCGCTGTCACTGTCAGTGGGCTGGAGACAATCCAGAACGCCGGCAAGGAGCAGATCATCGACCTGATCGACGCACGGATGGAAGTTGCCGAGTCCTCGATGCAGAACCTCATCTCAACCGGGGTTTATTCGGATGGGACCGGCAGCGGCGGCAAGCAAATCACGGGGTTGCAGAGCATTGTCTCGAATGCCCCGACGACCGGAACGGTGGGCGGCATCAACCGCGCCAACTATGCGTTCTGGCGCAACCAGACCTACGACTTTTCGGTGGATGCCGGGGCTTCCGCCTCGGCGACGAACATCTATCGGGGGTTCAACCTCCTGTGGGCGCGCTGCACGCGCGGTTCGGACACGCCGGATCTGATCCTAGTGGATAACACCTTCTGGGAGTTCTACCTCGCCTCACTCCAGAACGTGGCCCGATTTGCGGGCGACTCGGAGTTGGCTGACATTGGCTTCACGACCATCAAATTCATGATGGCCGATGTCGTGCTCGATGGCGGGATCGGAGGCGATGCGCCGGCAAATACGGCCTACTTCGTCAATTCCGATTACTTGTTTTTCAGGCCTCACCGGGAGCGCAACTTCGTCGCTTTGGGCGATGAGCGCATGTCAACCAACCAGGATGCGGTGGTCCGGCTCATGGGCTTCGCGGGCAATATGACTTGCTCCGGGGCTCGGTTCCAGGGCACCGCGTTCGAATAGGAGGCCACGATGGCAACGAATCATTATGTCACCGATGGCGCGATCGGCATCGATCTCAACTCGATCGGTTCCGCCCGCAACTTCACGTTGGGCGAAACTCACGGCGGGGACGGAGGTTCGCAGTTCGTCTATACCCGTTTCGAGTCCTCGACCAATCAGGGCGCGCTGTGCAAGATCGATACTGGCTACCTCGCCTCTCAAGCGAGCGGGGCCAACCTTGCGAGCGCGGATTCCCGCTTGGGCTTCGCACAAACGGCGTTTCCGGCCTCAACCTACGGCTTTCTCGCGCTCTCGGGTGAGAACATCCTCATCCGCTTGACGGGCGGGGCGGCTGGCGGCGGGGGGCAACCGCTGTACACGACCGACACCGCTGGCAATATCTCAACCGCCTCGGTTTCGGCCTCGCAGTTCCAGGTCTTTGGTGTGTGGATGCACGCCTCGGCTTCGGCCGCTGGCACAACGGCTACGGTGGTCACCGCCGCGGTCTCGTTCGCGCACTTGAGGAAACCGCGTGCAGGTGGCGGTTAACCATGAGGGGAGCGGAGCAATCCGCTCCTTTCTCATGCCTTCTTAATCGGGGGCCGGAGAAAGGCAATATGATCAGGCTCAAATTCTCGAATGGTTCGCGCGGCAAGCGCGAAGCCGGGATCTTTCGCTTTTATACGCTCTTCAGCCCGCGCGGACGCGCCTACTTCCGGGTGAAGGAGGGTCACTCCCTGAGCGAGCGCATTCGGCATGCGCGGCTCGATCCGAACCGAATCACGCGCCACATCGTCGGACATCTCTTGCGACCCGATTATCGAATAAGACTAACGAACGAAACCGATGTGCTCGATTGGTTGCTTCACCATCCGCGCGAAGCGCGGTTTCTGATAGGCCGAGCATGAAGCGCGCCTTCTACGATTTCGCGGTCTCGCCCTATTCGTTTGACTTTGCGATCTTCCTCATGTGCACCATGGCGCAGGATTGCGATGAAGTCGTGATCGTGCCGGGTAAGCGTATGGTGTCGATGCCCGATGGCAGCGTACGCGAATTCCAGAAATGCACCGAGGGCGAGCAGGAATACCGCCTAAACAACCTTATGCTCGGGCTGTGCCCGAAGGCGATCGTGTGTGGCTCGCGCGAGGAGGCGGCAACGCTCTGGCACGAGGGCTGCTTTCCGCCGGATTACACGATTGAGAAGCCGGTTGCGGCGCACACCCTTGGCTGGATCATGCGCCAGACCCGAATTCACCCGTTCATGCCAGCTCCGGAGAAAGTAAAGGAACTCGAAGCCGATGGCTGGAAACGCGAGAACATGGCGGTGATCACGATCCGCGACACCCATATCAAGTCTGCGCGCAATTCCCATGTCGCTGAATGGATCGCTGCCGCCGATTGGATAAAAGAACATGGCCTTGTGCCAGTATTCATTCCCGACACCGAGAAGCCAGATGAAAAGTTTGGCGATCATCTCTCGGTGCCGAAGGCGGCGCTTGACGTGCAGTATCGGCTTGCGCTCTATGAAGCCGCGACCGTGAATTTAGGTGTGAATAACGGTCCGATGGCGCTTAACCTCTTCTCGCGTCGTCCAATGCTCTACTTTCGCCCGATCACGCATGGCTATCCGGAAAGCGAGGAGGCGTTCTGGCGCAAGAATGGCGTGCCGATCAATTCCCAACCGCCGTGGTTCTCGAACCTTCAGAGAATCATCTGGGACAGCCGAGACGAATTCGAGAATATCACGCTTCAACTCGAGCGCTGGCTCTCGGCGAAGGCCGGGAAGGATATCTGGCCGCTGTCGGTCGCGCCGAAGTACCCGATCTATGGCGTGGTCGATGCCAACGGGCGCGGTGCACAGATGACCGAGTGCATGAAACATGGCTTCCCGCAGATGAAGCGCAAACCCCACGGGCAGGCGGTGGTTTCGGTGGTGTGTTATGGGCCTTCATTGAAGGAGACTTGGCGTTACATCAAGCGCCCGATGATCACGGTTTCCGGGGCGCATGATTTCCTGATCGAGCGCGGTGTCATCCCCGATTATCACGTCGATTGCGATCCGAGAGAGCACAAGGCGAAGATGCTAACGCGCGTTCACAAGGACGTGAAATACCGCATGGCAACCGTCTGTCATCCCCTGTTCTGGGACTTGCTCAAGGACCGGGACGTCGAGGTCTGGCACCTTCACAACGGTCCCGAGACCGACAAGTGGCTAAACGAGCATGATCCCGGAGCGAACCGTATCGGCGGGGGTTCCACCGCCGGCATGCGCGCCATCGAGATCGCCTCGATGCTTGGATTCCGGCGGCTCAACCTCTATGGCATGGATTGTTCATTCGAGTCCGACACGGTGCATCACGCTGGCGAGCATAAGGGCAAGAAGCAAAACGTCGTGGACGTGAACGTGGACGGTACTTGGTACAAGTCCTCGCCCCAGATGATTGAGGCGGCAAAGGAGATGATCACGTTTATCCAGAATTACGACGTGGACATCACGTACTACGGTCACGGCTTGCAGCAGGGTATGGTGAAGCACTTCCTCAAGCGCTTCAAGGTGATTGATGTCAACCAGATGAAGGAGCAAGCGGCATGATTAATGTAAACGTGGGAAATGCAGCATGGGCCGAGGAAAGTGCGACCGGCTGGCAACGCGCGCAACGCAAGAACATCGTGTGGTTCTCCGAAGAGCCGATCCGCAACACCGCAAAGTCGAACCAAGCGGGGCGGCCGATCTTCGATAACGTCATCTATTGTCACATCCGCTGTCCGGGCGACCGGCTGCTGGAGATCGACCGCAAGGCGACTAACATCGACCGCGAGCGATACGCCGCCGAGCTCGAGGCGTTCCGGCGCAAGCAGGACACCAGCGTTGGCTCCGGCACGCCGCTCGAGATGTGGCCGCAGCTTGACCGGCGGCAGGTGGCCGAGTTCAAGGCGATGAACATTTTTACCGTGGAGCACCTTGCCACGCTCAATGAGGGTCATGCGGCGAACATCATGGGCTTCCAGCAGGTCAAAAAGAAGGCCGAGACCTTCCTGCGCGCGGCCCAGGGCGCGGTGGAATTTGAGCGCATGGAGAGCGAGGTCAAGAAGCGCGACGAGGTGATCGCCGAAATGCGGGCGCGGCTTGCCGTTCTGGAAGCGAAGCCCAAAAAGGGACGCCCCAGGAAAGCAGTGCAAGCGGCGGCATAAATGTCCTATACGCTGCTTCAGTTGGTGCAGCAAGTCACCGACGAGATGGGAATCACGCGGCCTGCCTCAGTCATCGGCAATACCGATACGCAGGTGCGGCAACTGCTCGCATTTTGCAACAAGGTCGGACGCGATCTGGTGCGCGATTTTGAGTGGCGACGCCTAGTGCGCGAGAATGTTTTCGAGACCACCGCCTCGCGCGGAGGTACGTGCTTGGTTTCCAGCGCGAATACGTTGACCGGGTTCGCCTCCGCCTCAAGCCTCGCGGCGACCGGATACGTCGTTTCCGGCACCGGCATCCCGCAATGGGCCGAAGTGACGGTCGTGACCGAGACGCAACTCACCATCAACGTGTCAGCTGAAGGTTCGGCATCGGCCACGACTTCATGCAGCTTCGCGCGGCAGTATTTCGACCTCCCGGCGAGTTTTGATCGGCAAGTTTCTCGCACGCAGTGGGACCGCTCCGATCGCTGGGCGATGGCTGGCCCGAAGTCCTCCCAGGAGTGGCAGTGGTTGAAGGGCGGCACGATTGCCACCGCCCCGGTCTACCGTTACCGCATCTTCGGCAACCGCTTTAAGGTTTCGCCCGCGCCGACTACCCGATTGCGGCTGGCAAATGAGTACGTGTCGAATCAATGGGTCACGACCACCACGGCCGCTGATCCGAGCCTGACCACGTTCGCAGCCGACACCGACCTCTCGATTTATCCTGATGACGTGATGGTGAACGGTGTCAAGTTTCACTGGTACAAGACCAAGGGCCTCGATTGGGAAATGCCGCTCGCGGAGTTCAACCGCTCGCTTTCCTACGCCAAGGCACAGGATCAACCCGCGCCGAACCTGAATCTGGCGCCCGAGCCGCGAAGTCTTCTGATTGGCATCGACAACGTGCAGGATTCTAATTTTCCGAGCTGATGTTCATTCGAGTACCAGGCAAGCGCCGCAGAGAAGGCGTCATCGAATCGCTTCCGGCACCGATCGGCGGCTGGAACGCGCGCGACCCGATTTCGGCGATGGACAAGACCGAGGCGATCGACTTGGAGAACTTCTTTCCCACTCCGGCGGATGTAATGCTGCGTCAGGGCTATTCGGATCAAGTGACATCGGTTGCGGGTGGCCAAGTCGAATCGCTCATGGCCTACTCTTCGCCCGCTGGGACCGAAGCGCTTTATGCAGCGGCGGGCACGGCAATCTACAATGCTACGCAAGCAACAGCGACCGCGAGCGTCGCGCTCTCTGGGCTCGCCAATGCGCGCTGGGAGCACATCAACTTTACCAACACCAGCGGCATTTCGTACCTGCTGATGGTAAATGGCGCCGATGGTGTAAGGGCATTTGATGGATCGGCGTGGTCCGCACTCTCAATCACGGGTGTGACCGCTTCGAATCTCGCGCACATCAGCCAGCACAAACGCCGCGTGTGGTTCTGCAAGGACAATACCCTTGAAACCTGGTTTCTCAACACTGATGCAGTAAGCGGAACCGCGACCAAATCCGACCTTTCAGGCTTGTGTCGCAAGGGCGGAGAGGTGATGGCGACTGCCACTTGGACGCTTGATGCCGGCGAGGGCTTAGATGATTACTGGGTCGCCGCGACTTCCGAGGGCGAGATCGTTGTTTACAAGGGCACTGATCCGACGGCCGCCTCTACTTGGGCGATGGTCGGGCGCTGGGAGCTCGGACGACCCCTTTCGCGGCGCTGCTTTGCCAAGTTCGGCGGTGACCTGCTTTATCTAGCAGATGATGGCTTGTGGCCGCTTTCGCGCGCCTTGCTGATCGAACGCACCCAACCGCGCGTGGCGCTTTCGGACAAGATCAGCGAAGCGTTCCGCGCCGCAGGGCAACTTTACCGCTCGAACTTTGGTTGGCAAGTCGTGTTCTGGCCGCGCGGTACGATGGGGCTGGTAAACATTCCGGTCTCAACCGGTAGCAACCAACAGCAATACGTGGTGAACTCGATCTCTGGAGCGTGGTGCCGCTTCTCTGGGGTGGAAGCAAACTGCTTTGAGGTCTATCAAGGCAACATCTACTTCGGCGGCAATGCTTTGGTTTCGCGTTTCTGGAACACCTTCGCCGATGATGGCACGCAGATTACGGGAAACGCAAAGCAGGCGTTTCATTACTTTAAGAACAAGAACCTCAAGCAATTCGTGATGGCGCGTCCGATCCTTCAATCGAACGGTTCTCCGGCGGTGAGTTTCGGGATGAACACTGATTATGACGACTCGAACGTCCTCGCCACATTGAGTTTCAGCCCCACGAGTTACGCAGTCTGGGATACCGCGTTATGGGACACTGGGGTTTGGGGCGGGAACTTGAACGTCCTGCGCGACTGGCAGAACGTGCTCGGTTACGGCTTTTGCGCCGCCCCGCGCTTTCGCGCGCAAGCGAATGGAATCGAGGTGCGCTGGCAGGCCACCGATGTCCTATACAAACCGGGAGCGGTAGTGTGAAGCGCATCATCACCGGCCATGATCGTGAAGTCTGCCAATGGGTGTATGAAGCCGTCGGCGGACATTACGTATCGGGATGTGTGGGGATCGGACTCGAGCGTGATTCCGCATTAGTCGCGGCCACCGCCTTTGATGGTTATAATGGGGCACAGATTTTGATGCATGTAAGGGTGGATGATCCGCAGGCGGTTACGCGGGAATTCATCTGGTTCAGTTTCTGGTATCCGTTCGAGCAGTTGAAAGTGCGCCGCGTCACCGGCTTAGTACCAAAGAAAAATAAGGCCGCTCGCAGTCTTGATGAGCATCTGGGATTCAAGCTGGAGGCGACGTTGAAGGCGGCTCATCCCACTGGCGACCTATTGGTTTATCGCATGTTCCGCGACGAATGCCGTTTCTTGTCGTGGCAACCTAGAAGCGAGGCGTTGGTGAATGGACAAGAGCCGCATATTCGAGAACCTCTGGCGCGGGCTGCCTGACCCATTCCTGGAGGTGGTCTATCCGGGTGGCAAGGGCGGCTCGCCCCCACCGCCACCGGATTATGCCGCCGCCGCACGTACCCAAGGCGGGGCGAATCTTCAGGCGGCAATCGCGCAAAACGTGATGGGCCGGCCGACCGAGATTACGCCTTACGGCACCCGCCGCTGGGGCGAGACTGGTCAGTACACCGTGCCCGCCGCCGAGGGCAATCCGGCGGTCAACATCCCGCTGATGCAATCCAATATTGAGTTCTCGCCCCTGGGACAAGAACGCTTTGGACAGGAGGAGCGCATTACGCGCGAGCTCGGCGGGGTGGCCGAGGCGGGCATTGGGCGCGTAGGTCAGGCGGTTGCCCAACCTTTCAACATGGCTGGGGTTCCGGGTGCTCCAGGGGTCCCACAGGCAACTGAGGAAGGACGGCGCGCGGTCGTAAATGCTCTGCTAGAGCGTAGCCGCCCGGAAATGGAGCGCCGACGCGAGGCACAGGAAACGGCACTTGTTACGCGCGGCCATACTCGCGGCGGTCCGGCATGGCAGGCAGCGCAGCAAGATCTGAGCTTCGCCGAGAACGATGCTTTGAGAGTAGCCGAGCTTGCCGGGGGAGCTGAACAATCTCGTCTCTTTGGGATCGGTGCGCAGCAATACGGTATGGGTACTGATGCCCGCTCGCGGGCGATCCAAGAGCAGGCTTATATGCGCCAACTTCCATTGAACGAATTGAGCGCGTTGCGGAGCGGCTCGCAAATGACGCCGCCTCAGTTTCAGCCTTACGGATCGGCCGGAATACAAGCCGCGCCGATGTACAACGCCGCACTGCAAGCCGGGCAGTACGGAACTGATGTCTACAACGCGCAGCAGGCAGCAGCAAACGCGCAATCGGCCGGACTCTTCGGCTTAGGAGCGGGGGCGCTTTCGTCAATGCCTTATTGGGGTCCGATGGTATTTTCTGATCGCCGCCTGAAGTCCGCGATCAGGCGCATCGGCACGCACCCGCTCGGCATCGGCCTCTATCACTACCGCATTTTCGGGCGCGAGGAGATAGGCGTCATGGCTGACGAAGTATTGCATGTGAAGCCAGAAACGGTCACGGTGGTCGAGGGCTATCTCGCGGTGGATTACGGGAGACTCTGAAATGCCGGTCGGTTACGATCCCTATCAACAAGAGCTCCTCGAAATCGAGCGCCGGCGCAGAATCGCGCAGGCGATGCAGATGCAATCCATGGAGCCGATCCCAACGGGAAACCGCATGGCGGGGCGGTTTGTGACTCGCATTAGTCCGTGGGAGGGCGTGGCCAAACTCGTTCAGGGCGCGCTGGGTGGTTATGGACAGATGCGCGCCGGCGAGGCGGAGCGCAAACTCGGAACACGCTACGGCGAGGCGGAGCGCCAAGCAAGCGAGCGCGTCTCGCAAGCATTGAGTGGCCGCCGTATTCCAGAGGCCGCCGATGTCCCGCCCAGTCTCGGCCCTCAAGAACGCTCGAGCGCGATCACCAGCGCGCTGGCGGGACACCCGAATCCCGCAATGCGGGTGATGGGCCTGAAGACCCAGATCGAGCAGGCGACCAAGGGCGAAGAAATCAGCGGTGCCATAGTGACTGGCCCCGATGGGAAGCTCTACTCGCGCACCAAGAGCGGGGCGACGATCCCGGTGATGGCCGAGGGGCGACATCTCACGGCGCGCGAGCGCATGGAGGTAAGTCCCGCAGGTCAGGTTTATAACCCGTTCGCCGCGACTCCTGGACAGAACTTGCCGGTGACCACGCCGCATCAGGCGTGGCAGGAGAAGACCAAGTTTCCGTGGGAGCAGCAAACCGAGCGGACACGACTTGGAAACGAGGCGGCGCGCATCGGGATTGAGCGCGGGCGGCTCTTCTTGGAAACCCCCGAAGGGATGACACTTCCCGGCGTGGGTGGAGCGAGTGCCCCACCCATTGCCGCGCCAGCTCCGATTGCGCCGCGCTTGCCTCCCACACCGCCATTCATGCCCCAGAGCGCGCCAAGCGGCCCACAGGCGCTTCCGCAGCCTAGGCTCCCCGCCCCCGCACCCCAAGCGCAGCCTTCGCCAACCGTGGGACTCTCGCCCAAGCAGGCGGGGGCGCGGCTCGCCAAGCTTCGCGAAGAGGAACCCCAAGCGCGCTTGGCGTTGGAGACCAACTCGGCCAATCTGAGCGAGATGATTACGATTGCCAATAGTATCGCCAAAAGTCCACATCTCGGGCAGATAACCGGCGCTGGAACCCCAATGAGTTGGCTGCCTGGCACGGGCGCGGCAAACGTCGGTTCTGACCTCAAGACGCTCGCCACGCAAATCGCCTTGAAAACACTCGCCGACATGCGGGCGGCGTCCAAGACCGGTGGGGCGGTCGGCAACGTGACCGAACAAGAGTGGCCGCGGCTCGAGGGGGCGTTGCGGAGCTTGAGCCAGATGCAATCGCCGCAGAAATTGAAGACCCAACTCGAGACCATCGTGCGCATCGCGAAAGAGGCGCAGCAACGCATGGAGAGTGTGTACGGCTCAGAGTACCGCGAGGTACAGCGTTTTGACATGAGCGGGGCCACTCGCGGGCGACCCGAGGAGCGCCGCGACGAGCCGCGCGTCATGGTGGACTACTAATGGTCTGGGCGCTCGAAACCAAGGATGGCATCGTGATCCGCGGCATTCCCGATGAAGTGAAGGCCGATGACGCCGCACTCAAGGCGCGTGTTCGTAATCTCCGCGCGCAGCACCATCAACCGACGGCGGAGGAACGCGCGGCAGTTGACCCCACGCGCGAGATGGGCGGATTCGAGCGCTTTCGTGCCGGAATGGGGAAGGCCTTCTATGACATCGGGCGCGGTACGAAACAACTCGGTGCTGAGGCGCTGAATCTTCCGGGGATTGTGGCCGAGGAAACGGTGATTCGATTGCGCCGCGAGGCGGATGAAGCCCGAGCCCGCGACGAGGCGCTGATGGCGACCGGTGGCGGGTTGACGGGCAACATCGCGGGCAATATCACAACCATGCTTGCCCCAGGAGCTGCCCTCACGCGCGTGCCGAGCATGGCGGCTGCTGGGCGGGCAATGATGGCGCCGCGCTCAATCGTGGGAGGCGCTGGCGCGGGTGCTGGTTTCGGTGCAGTCCAACCCGTGGGGGAGCAGGAGAGCCGTGCTGGGGCCGTGATTTCAGGTGCTGCCCTCGGTGGTGCAGTACCGAGCGCTTTTAAGGTCGCTGCTGCCCTGCGCCGCGCGCCCCAACCACTCATGGAAGCAGGCCAAGAGCGCATCGGGGGAGCGCTCATCCGCGAGGCGGTGGGCGAGCAGAATTTGCCAGCAGTTTCAGGTCGCCTAGGCGCTGCCCGGGCCTTGGTGCCCGGTTCCCAACCGACTGCGGCGCAGGTCGCCCAAAGCGGTGGCTTGGCTGCGATGGAGCGCGCGCTCGCACAAGAGTTACCCGAGGAGTTCGCTACACGGGGAATGCAGCAAGCGGCAGCGCGCACCCAAGCGCTACGTGGTGTCTCTCCGGGAGAGGTTTCAAAGTTGGAGGCTGCACGTACCGCGGCGAGTTCACCCTTATATCGGCAAGCAATCGCTCGGGGAGCAGATCCTGAAATGGCACAAGTGCTTCAGCCGCAAATCAAGAATCTCCTAGAACGCATGCCGAAAGGACTTTTGGAAAGGGCCAAAGAACTCGCACGCATAGAAGGGGAAACCTTCATTCGAAAAGGTTCAATGCGCGGGCTGCATTATCTCAAACTTGGCACGGACGAGATGATCGAGGCGGCACGCGAAACGGGTCTTGGTAAGTTCTCGAAGAAGGCTTTAGTGCAGTTCAAGGATGACTTGCTCACCGTGCTTGACGATCTTTCACCAACCTACAAGGCGGCACGCGAGACTCATGCCGCACTTTCCAAGCCCATAGGCCAGGCGCAGGTCTCTGAGTACTTGCTTGAAAAAATGCGCCCGGCGCTCTCCGAATATGGCGCGCTCGGACGCGAGACCGGTGCGCAGTATGCGCAAGCACTGCGCGGGGCTGAACAAACCGTCGAACGCGCAACCGGTTTCGCCCAGCCTCTCGAAAAAGTCATGGGACCACAGAAGATGGCGCAGTTAACAGCCGTGGCCCAAGACTTGGCGCGCAAGGCGAGCGCCCAAGAGCTCGGACGTGGCGTAGGTTCGAATACCTATCAGAATCTTGCAATGCGACATCTGCTTGGTTCGGGGCGCAAATCACTTGCGCCCAACTTGCTTTGGCGTCCGAGCATGATCACGAATTTCTTTGCACGTCAGGTCTATGGGCACGCCGATGACGAGATCCGCAAGCGCGTCGCCAAGGCTCTATTGACGCCGGAAGGTACTCTTGAGTTGATTCGCAAGGCCGAACCCTCAAAGCGAGGGGCGCTGGTGGAGGCCCTGCGCTATGTTACGACACCGCTTGGCGTAACCGGCGCACCGCTGCTAAACGCGCCGTAGGAGCAAACGCTTGAGCTTGCCCTCGGGCAACAACCAGATGACGAGATGACGGATGAACAGAAGCACACCAAGAATCAGGAGCAGGGCGAAGGGCTTGAGGATCAATGCCCACGCTGCTCCCGATTCCATCGCTAAAGGATAGCGCGAAATGGCATTTACTAGTGGGGTATTTTCGTTAGTTGCCGGCAACCCGGTCGTTACCGGTACGACGATCAGTTCGACCACGCACAACAACACGGAGTCGGATATCGCCGACAACGGGTTGACAATCTGTCTGCTGAAAGACGGCACCCAGACCGTCACGGCGAATATTCCTTTTGGTGCCTTCCGGCTGACGAATATTGGCAATGCGACAGCGTTGACCGATGCGGCTCGGGCTTCGCAAGTACAAAATAGTTCCTTCAATGTGCTTACGAGTATTACTGGCGTAAGTACCATTACTGGAGCAGCTACGCCTACTCCGAGTGCGTATGCCGAAGGACAGATTTTCAGCTTTATCACTGTTGGTGCGAATGCTGCCGCTCCGACACTCAATGTTTCTTCGCTTGGCGCAAGACCGATTTTCTGGAATGGTGCGACTGCGACTTCAAGCATGTGGCGAACTGGCGCGGCGATTGATGTTGTCTATATCAGCACATCTTCGCAAACCGGCTTTCATGTGGTCGGGCATTCGGGTTTCATGCCAGTGAATCTTTTGCGCGTGCGTGGCAGTGTGGCTTTTGGAAGTGGTGCGGGCAATGCCGAGATTCTTGCTCCAGGAGCTGATGACCAAGTTGTTTTCTCGACGGCAAGTGCCACAGCAGGTGCTGCTTGGGGCGCATTTGATCGCTTTGCTGCCACACAAGCACAAATGGAGGCTGCAACCTCGACTGCCAATTACGTTCCACCGCTTCGCCAGCAATTCCACCCGAGCGCGGCAAAGATGTGGTTGCGTTGCAATGAGGCCGGCTCAATCGCCGTATCGTATAACGTCACGTCAATTACGGACGTAGGAGTCGGGAATGTGACCGTTACCATTGCTACTGATTTCTCCAGTGGTTCGTATGTGGTGAACGGTACCGCGCTAACCACGACTGGAGCGTTGCAAGTCTGCGTAACAGACCAACTTGCCGGGTCATTCGGCGGTTATTGCAGTAACAACAGCGATACCCGCGTAGACCCTGCCTCATGGATGTTTTCCGCTTTCGGAGATCAATGATGAAAAAGATCATCTACACCCGGCCTGATGGCGGTCTTTCGGTGGTGCATCCAACTGAGGGAGCGCGTCTTGCGTATTCCGTTAGGTTGGCAAATGGCACGGTGCTAGGTATCAGAAAAGAACTGCGTGAGGCGGGTGTTCAGGCAACCATTGAGCCGATTGACCGTTTCCTGCGAATATGGCCGGTTGCCGGAGCCATTGCCGAGTGGGCGGAAACCGAAGAGGAATTCGTGGCGCGGATCGCGTTTAAGGACGTGCCCGTTATTCTCATCAATCTACCAAGCGGTATTCCACCAATGATGGGGCGCAAAGAAGCCTTCCGCCTTGGATTTGCGTATAACGAAATGCCGTTTCAGATTGTCGAAGCTACTGTTGTTCCGAATGACAGAACTTTCCGCAACGCCTGGAAACAGGTCGGGGCCACAATCGAGCACGATATGCCGAAGGCCAGCGCCATTGCTCAGGACAGGATAAGAGAGGCACGAACGCCGAGATTTGCTCATTGGGACGCACAATGGAATAAAGCACAAGAGGACAACAATGCTGTGGCGATGGCGACGATTAAAGCGAACCGGCAGAATCTGCGCAATGCGCCAGCCGATCCACGGATCACTAATGCCACCAATGAAGTCGCGCTCAAGGCGGCTATGCAGGCAGTGATAGCTGGATTGCCATGACTCCCGCGAGCCAAGAACAATTCTGATGAAGGCATAAAATGGAAACCCTCGAAGCCATCCTCGCCGTGCTTGGTTTGAAGTTCAAGGTGGTTGTCGCGGGCGCGATCGGCGCGTTTATCTCGCTCAACTTTTTCGACAACCTGAAAACGGGCGAGAAGTGGACGACGGTGCTTGGTGGTTGGGCGCTCGCGTCCTACACGGCAAGTCCTACCACGGCGTTCTTTGAATTAACGAATCCATCGGCGGAACCTGGTATTTCCATTCTGATCGGATTATTTGGCATGTCGCTTGCCGCCGCGATTATCAAGGCAATCCGCGATACGAAATGGAGCGAGATCATTAAGCGCAAAGCGGGAGGTGGGGAATGATCCTGACCTTCATCATCTTTTTCTGCGCTGCGCTGATTTTCGCTGTATGCCTCGTGTTGGTATTCCACAAGGACTATGAGGATGGGCTGATCGGACGACTCGCGTTGGCTCTGATCGGAATCACATCGCTTGCCCGCGTTATCGGCATACTGGAAAACGATTTTGATGTGAGATTTTCTCCGATAGCGATAGGACTCTGGATCGGACTAGCGTTATTTTTTGGTCGTCATCTCTACCGATTTTTGCGCTGGAAGCGTATAGGTGAACACGATTGGCGCCCGGCAAACAAGTGACCAGGAGGCACCAAAATGAACTTTGACCGCGAGCAGGTGAAGGAGATCGGAAGGCGGGCGGACAGCTTGTGGGACAAGGCGTTGCTGTGGACGGCGGGTCTGCCGCCGCCGTGGACGTTTTTGCTAGTATTGGCCTACACGCTCATCGTGCTGGGTATTGGCTGGTGGTTGGGGAAATAAATGGTGCCCCCCGCGCATCCTTTCGGATATGGACGGGAATAAACCGGCGCGGGAAGGCGAGAAAGAATGGTTGCTGGCCGGGCGCCACTCCGGCTATGGGAACCTTTGGGGGCTGTAGCCCTTATCGCATCCCTTTCCTTTAAGAAGGATAGCGTTTCTGCGTTCAACGCCGCAGCAACCGATAGGATTTTAGCATGATTTCCTTGCAAGCGTTTTGGATGGGGCGGGATCGGCAATACGCTGGCGAACTTACAGACGAAATCCGCGAGAATGCTGAGGAGACTCTAGGCAAGGTGAACGCGCTGCTGGAACGGGCGGGGTTCGAGAACATCAACGCGGTTGCGAGTGGCTGGCGCCCTCGTGTTTTGAATGACGTAACCTCGAACGCTGGCAAGAAAAGTAAGCACATCACGGCGGAAGCGATAGATATTCCAGATGCCGACCGCAAGCTTGCACATTGGTGTCTAGACAACTTGGATGTGTTGCAAGAAATCGGGCTTTGGATGGAAAACCCGCGCTGGACATGGAGCGCAAAGGGCAATCATTGGCTGCACTTGCAGATCGTGCCGCCGGAGTCAGGCAGGCGCGTCTATGTCCCGTCCAACGCCCCGCCTCTCGACCCCGACTTCCCGATGCCGGAGAATGTAGCCTAGAATTCAACTGTACGGACAGTAGAAAAAGGACATTTCAACCATGATTGGGCTTATGGGCGTTGGTAATGATGGCGCGCTGTATACACCAAGCGGTAGGAGATTGTGCCGAGTTCCTCGGTGGCTGGCATCGCTTATTCAGCGCGCGCAGCATAGGATTGCGAGGTTGACGTGGAGATAAAGCAACACGGCTTTTTGATGATCGGCGCGGTGGTCCTGGTCGCGGTCTTGGGGCTTGCCCTGACTCTGCTCTGGAACCGGCTCGACGCTTGCCACAAGGAAACGGCTAAAGTAGAGGCTGCCTACACGATCCTAGCCCAGTATGTCGAGGAACAGAATAGCAAGATAGCTACATGGGAAAGGGCCGCTGAGGATCGCTCAGGAAGGGCCAAGGCAGCGTTGGCGGCTGAAAAGGCTAGAGGAGCCTCAATCAAGGCTGAAATTGACGCTCTCAGAAAGAAACTTGCTGATTCTAAAGGAAAAACGTGTCAGGACGCCCTTTCCGATATTCGCTCTGGCTTGCGCTGATCTTGGCGGGTTGCTCCGCACCATTGCCGGTGCCCAAGACTGTGAGCGTGCCAATCGCCGTTCCCTGTATTGAGGCAAAGGACATTCCGCAAATCCCGCCAATCGTGACCAACCCTGAATTACTCAAGCTCGACGAGTATTCCTTCGTCCTTACGATATACACCGAGCGCCAAGACTTACGGCGCTACATCGCCTTAGCGGATGCGTTGATGCAAGTCTGCATTAAGTGAGGGATGTCTGTATCTGTTCGGTCGCGCTTTTTCTTCTGGCGCGAGACATATATGCAGGCTCCCAAACAACCATTTATTTAGGCAGACAATACTACCGCAATCGGGGCAGCGTTCATACATTTTATTGCCGAGAATAATCATATTCTCTCCTATCAACTAACCGGCGGCATCCCGCTCCACCACGCGAACAGGTCAGGCCAAGCATAGATCAAGAGCACGATCAGCGCGAAGATGAAGAGTCTCATATGGATACGCTGAGCCTAGAACAAGCAAGAATGTTGACCACAACTCAACGCTGTAGATTGCGGCGTCGAGGCATTATCGTACCGCACGTTCCAATCCCAGGAAAACCTAAAACTGGTTCAACGCGGTCTTGTGTTGTTTGTGGCAAGGACGTTTATCAATATCCGAACCAAATCCGAAAATATTGTAGTTGGAAATGCCGCGATATTTTTCTCAGAAGCAAGCGCGTTAACGAAGCCGATGGGATTGCACGCTGTGCCCGTTGCAAAATTTGGAAACCAATAGCTAACTTCATTCGCGGATCTGGGGGTAGACCCCATTCCTACTGCAAAACATGTTCGTCGCAATGGTTCCATGAGCGCCGTGGCACACCGGTCGAGCAACGCCGACCATATAAACCCCGCGGGTTGCTTACTCCAGAGGAACGATATCGTAACCATCTCGCAAACAATAGGCGTTATCGGCAAAAGAATGGTCACAAAGTTCGGATGTGGAACAAACTACGCTTCCATCGCCAAAGAGCCGCTGGTGGAATGCCGGATCGTTTTGATATTGGACGCATGATCTGCGAGCAAGATGCACGTTGCACTTACTGCGGAACGATGCTTGGTGGCAAATATCACATCGACCACAAAAAACCAGTAAGCAGAGGCGGGACCAATCATTTAAAGAATCTGCAACTGTTGTGCGCTACATGTAATTTACGTAAGCATACGATGACGCATGAGGAGTTTCTTGTCTCAAAAAAGCACATGGCACGGCAGCGGGATTAAGGAGAGTCGCATGTGCTACCGTACCGACGAGAACACGCTCCAAATGATCTGATGCGCTCAAATTTTCCCTCTTTCGTTTGCAGACATCGTTTGCCAGGCATTAATTTTTGCTTCTGCTGCTGCGCGTAGAAAACGTCCTTTTTCGTCCTCAAATATCGCCTGACGTAGTGCTTCCAAATGATTACGATATCTAATGTCGGAACAAGAATATCGCTCTTGCGCGCCCAAACTTTCTGCTAAATGTTCAGACATTATCAGGGACTTTAGAGCGCGGGTGTATTCATCAAGGTAAAGACGCTCAGCCCGTTTCTTCGCACAGGCTTCAGCAGAGTCCCGTAAGTAGTCTACTGCCCGCTCGATGTCGTTATCGGAGATTGACATGGCGCTATTTTAGAAGGGAATTATATCGTCATCCATATCCCGCACCGTTTTCTCCGCCGCTACCCGCGTTGGTTGCTTGGGTTTGAAGCTGAGGCTGTAATACTTGCGCTTTATCCCATCTTTTTCGTAAGTCTTGATCCAAGCATTAACCCAGTAGGCAACGCCGCCGATCAGTGCGGAGCCATTGAAATCCGCGTGGTGCTCCTCCTCTTTTTCGTCGTTTTTGAATAAAGCACCTTGCCCTTCCTTTTGTTCAAACGGCATCACTTAGCTCCTTTCAACGCTTCTGCTGTTTTCTTCAGCAACGCCCTTTGCTTGGAATCCAGAAATCCATTCCACAGCCAGATTTTTTCCTCTACTTCCAAGTTAGCTTCGCTGATGGCTTTGCATGCTTCTTCCGGCATATTCATCTCTAAGCAGTCAATCACGGTTGAAGCCAAGCGATTAATGTATTCCTTGCGTTCAGGCTTAACTGCCTCTTCTGCCCCGGCTGCTGGCGTAACCTTGCTGCGCTGGAAAGCGCGTTCCTCTTCTTCCTCGCCGCTTTCGATCTCCAGTAGCTTTAAAACCGCGTATTTCTTGGCATACGACAATGCCTTGCCCGGAGCTTTATCGCCTTGGTCCATCGCATGCGACTCGATTTCTACCTCGAATTTGTCTTGGGGGTCGTCCATGTTCACGACTTGAAAGCGATAGCGAGCTTCGTAGCGAATGAATGGAATCCCCTTGGCGGTGAAGGTTCCCGTGGCGCTGACCATGCTTGAAACCAAGCTCGGCAGAATCAGAATGCCATGCTCAATAAGGTGCTGCCGAGTCAGCGCGGTGATCTGATCGTGCGTTACCGCCAAGTAGCCTCCCTCACCGACACGTTTTTCTTTTCGGACGTAATCTACCTTTTTGCGGACTTCATTCAGACGCTGGTAGATATTTCTTACTGGCTGGTCCATGCTTTCCCTTTCACGATTAGGCAAACGAGGGCGGCGCTTACGCCAAATCTACCGCCAATGTCCTTGTATGATCCGGCATGATGTGCAACTAGAGCACGAATTTCAGTTGCTCTCTCCATGGTCAATTTTTGTGTAAGTCGCTTATTAGCCGCTTGTTCTTCGCGGCCGGCCCATTTGCAGTTTTCTGGGCAATAGTCGCCGTCGTTATTAATGCGCTCCAATGTGAGGCCAACTGGTGGATGCCCCATGTCGGCAAAGAAGTTTTCAAATGACTCTAGCCACCTAGGGCATATGGAAATACCTCGACCACCGTAACGGTTGAAAGCATGGTAGTTTGGATTGAGACAGCGGTCGCGCATTGAGTAAAACGCTTTATATACCTTCGTGTGCCACATGCCATGCTGACGATTCGCCAAAGGCAGCCAAGGGCGAGAAATACCATCCCGGCAATTCATCATCTTCTCCGCAACCGACCATCAGCGGGCAGCGTCTGCATCATGGCTTCACCTTTCTCTTTCGCGTCCATGTAGCGCCACAACGACCGCATTGATAGACAATATGCGGTAGAAGATTCAACGGCGATGGAGAGCTAATCCGCTTCCCGCGCTTATGGCCGCCCCCGATCTGCTTCGGGAGCGCGCAGATGAGTTTCCCGATTATCATCGGTATCTCCTTTCGGCGGTCATGCCTTCACCTTCTCGTACACGCTGAATGCTCGAATGTTGTTGCCGTAGCCCATCACGATGCCGATGAGCGCGACGCACTTGATCGGATAGCGGCCCATCTTCTTAGGCGGTCGGGGCCATTGGTAATGCAGGAAGCCAACGCGCCCACCGGGGCGGACGTGCAAAAGACAGTTGGCAAGCAGTCCTGCGGGAGTCGGCAGCGTCACCGGGCCTGATACGTAATGCATGGCGTCCTGCTCGCTGTATGGCGGATCGGCTAGGATCGCGGGCCAGCCTCCCGAATATGTTGCCAGCGAGTACCGGCAATCGCGCAAATAATCCGGCTTGACCTCCGAATCGAGGTCGAGTGTCCTGTCCTTCCTGCCAAAGCCGCGGAACGGGTAGTCGCGTACGCGCCCAGCACATACATGGAGCACGGTATCGTCCATCGTTACGCCGAGCAGCGCCCGGGCGCGTTCGAGGAAGCCGGAAGGGTACGCACCGTAATACTTCACCTTGGGCCGTGCGAGAATCCACATATCGGTTATCGGGCGGTAGGTCATTTCAATACTTCCTTGCGCTTCCAAGGCAACCGCTCTGCGGTGTCCATTCAAGTAAACCACCGTAATCCGAATTTGTAGCGTAACCTGCTCCAGCGATTCGTAATGAACAGCAGCCGATACGGGCTCTGATGCCGTTCATGTGCGCGACCGGCCAGCCATGATCCAGCTACCAGCACCGTGAGCAATGCGATCAAATAAATATCGCCAATGCAGATTTCAGATATCTCTGCGGTGTCCATTCTAGCTATCCCCTAATGTGTTCGTCTTGAACTCGGTTGCAGACCAGGCAGACTCGTCTTTGATAGGTGTAGATGCAATCTCGCATCTCATTTCCAAGCAGTTTCCCGCCGTGAACTTCATAGACTTCCCACTTCGACCAGGTGTGGCCAAAGAAGCATGATCGTGACGGGCGCTTCTTTTCTGCGGTGTCCATGTCACGCTCAATCATTCAGGTCCGGATGATGTCCATGCTGGACTATTTGTGGTGGCTGCGGTCTCTCAATCTTGCGCCGATCTCGAATGCGGCAGAAAACAGAATGGATGAAAAACCCGAATATTGAGCAGATCAACATGAGGGTAATTAGCACATTGTCACTGAGACAAGCTACTAGATTCATGTTGCCTCCTGATGCGCTGTGCAATTGACATCTTCTCTCTTTTTCTCTCCGCGTTCCGGTTCATCCTCATCACATGAGGAAAATCAGAATGATATGAAAGTCAATCATCAGTTTTTCTTGGGAAACACACTTTCTTCCCTATTCCGCGTGCAATACTTATTAACGAGTTTTTGCAAACGGCGTCGGCAGTTCGCCAATCGGCTTCGGCTTTCCGTCGAGCAGTGTTGGCTGTCCGCCAATCGGCTCTGGCTTTCCGCAGTTCGGCGGCGACTTTCCGCCAATAGGCTTTCCGCCGGTCGGTATAGGCTTTCCGTCTCATCATTCCCCCGTTCTTCGGTAATCCCGCTCTTGTTTCTCAGCGGCTAGATCATGGCTCATTTCCGTTCCTTTAACGTGTCCACATCCACGAACTGCACCACGTCGAGCCGCTGCGCCAGTTGGCCCGCCGTGAAGTCGTCCTTGTGCTTGTCCCAAAAACCCCGGCAGCACACCTTCTTGCTGTGGTGGCAAATCCGGTAGCCCTTGAAATAGCCCTTCATGTGCGAATCGGCCACGTCCGTTTCCAGCTTCTTCAAACTGAGCGACGAGTCCGACCTGTAGATACAAGTGGCACACATGCGCCGCTGAACTTTAAACATAGATGAGGTAGAGCAAGAGGTCGTCCACGTTTACCCCACGAATTTCCCGTTGTGGCATTGATCCCTGCGCGGGTCATCCAAGATACGTTCATCAAACTCATGCCGATCCGGTTCGTCCTCATCAATGTCAGGTTGATTCTTTTTCAGGATTGACCATGGTATCCATGATTCCTTGAAACCGTCGAGCGCGGGCAGGCCCATACGCTTGCCTTGGCTTGTCGTCATGTGGTCTCCTTTTTTTCAGCTAGAATCGGATCACAGTCCCATTCAACGATTTCCTCTGTATGGGCCGGAATCAATTCGCTTGGAGTATATTTTTCGAGAGTGAACTTCTCTGGCACCTCTTGCGTCCCGACGACGCGGCGTGTGCAGACAACATTTCGATAGAATATAAATCTGAGCAAGACACGCCCGAAAGACCTGGAGATTGTGAACAGATCATCGGAATAGTCCTTCTTGCACGGCGTCAACGCCTTAAGCACTTCCACGGCTTCTTCCTTTGTGTTTCTGGAATAGATGCTGATGCTATCGTTTGGAAGCTCGATGTCTGGATGTGCCTCTACCCAGTCGGCTAGGTCACGCAAGCTCTTAGAGTATTCAGTCGCATCATACATATTCATTCACTCCTTCACTAAAAACTTCCTCGTGTCGGTAGTCGCGGATGATTTGTTGGTAGATGGCAGAGAAGTCGAACATGACTATTCACGCCTTTCGCTCATCCTTCAAGCGGGCAAGAGAGTGCCTTAGCAAGCCAACAGTCCTTTGTATGCCCCCTGGGATTGCAGCCTTGACCTTTTATTGTTTCCCATCCCCAACAAACAGGACAGTAACCCGACGCCGCAAACTCAATGTGTCTAAGACCAGCCATCGGTACTATCACCTCCCCCTTCCTGCGCAGGGCTTTCAGCGTTTTGGCGTTCATGGCGGCAAGGATGCGCTTTTGCTTTACCGCTGTCAAGCGGAATCTTTTGCTCGGCGCTGGCGCTTCCTGTCGGGGAGATATTTCAGGGGGTCTTTTACCCAATATCCGCCGTTAACCAATAACTTAGGTATTAAACTGTTTTTGGCTAGGGTGGAGAGCCATTGGCGGGAGACTTTGGCACGCCTGGCGGCACGGGTAAGCGGTTGCCAGCCGCCAAGGTGATTTTTCATCTTGACGATGGTAAAGGAAAAGATTTAGACTTGTCAATTATGACGGCATGTCAAGGTCTGTCGGAACGGGTAGCTAGCGCGAGGCTCGCCTTTGTCCTTATAGGATTCGCGCCAGGTCTTAAAGGCACCGCTAGCGGGCAGGTGAAATCCCTGCTGCCGTCACCTATTTTATGAGTCAATGTGGCGAAATCTTAACTTGGCTCGAAGCGGGCAATACGCTCACGCCGGCGGAAGCCTATCAACGCTTCGGTACGCTCGCCTGTCATTCGCGGATTGCCGAGCTTCGGGCGCGCGGCAACGTTATTGACTGTGAGTTAGTCCGGGTTCCAAGCGGGAAAACGGTCGGGCGGTACTCAATGCTGAAAGTAGCGTACGGATGATCAGTGCGCCGGATAAGGTAACAAGGAGCCAAATCATGTTTATTGTGAAGCAAAAGAACGCTGATCATCCGCGCGGAATTAAAGTCTCGCGTGTGTATAACTCTCGTCAGGCTGCTGAAGACTTGGCGGAGTACCTGCGGAAGCGCGCGCCAGACGCCGAGACGAAGTATTGGACGACCGAGTGGTGTCCGCGTGAGAAGATGATATGACCCGCTGGACTGAGGCTGATCTATCCAGACTCAAGGCCAAAAGAAGGCTTGTTCCACCATCCGGTATCGGAGGCAGGAAAAACAGTGGCAAGCGAGGCAGGGGACTTAAATTGAAGCCGCTTGGCGATGGTGGGTTAGCTCAGGCTCAGGAAGTCGCTTCAAACCCGCCTGAGCAGGCCTCAAAGGCAATAGTGAGTCTCCCATGCAAGCCTACTGGCTGGTTCATGGTGGTCAGGGGAACGCCAGAATCCAAGGCCAACAGCCGCCGACTGGGGCGGGATCGTGCCGGGGTGTCCCGGCTGTTCAAGTCGGCCAAAGCCCGGCGCTACGAGCTCGACTTCGCCAAGCAGGTGCCGGTGCAGCCCCCCGACAAACTCCTGGTGGGGCCGGTGACCGTCCACATCGACATCTACTATCCCGATTGGCGGCGTGACTGTGACGAAAGCCTAGTGTTGGATCTGCTTCAGGGCCGCGCCTACAAGAACGATCGGCAGGTCGTGGAGAAGGTGGTGCGGAGGTTCGTGGACAAGGTAAACCCGCGGGCCACCATCAAAGTGCAGGAAGTGAAGCATGTTCAATGGGAAGCTAGGAACTCGTCAGGGACGCGCTAGGAACTTCACCAGCGCCCTCCGCCAGCGCCAAAACGCTGATCCGATCGGATACACCCGCTCTCGAAGGCTAGCGCCGACCTGAGCCAGCCAATCAAGTATAGTCAATGCTAGGCGCGCAAGGAGTCTCACAGGTTCCGCCTGAGCAGCTCGATTCGCCAAATAGTTTGACCGCAATACCAACAGCGTTGCGGCAATGACATTTGCGGCATAGGCCTACCGCAAACAGGACAGAGCGGTCCGTAACTCATTTTCCTTCCCGCCCGCGCTCGGCGGCTTCCAACCTCGCCTGAGCATGGGATAGTTGTGAAGTTCCGAATACGGATTGCCACGCATCTAACTGAGCCTCCGCCTCCCGTAGTCGGCGTTCCTCCTGTGCGAATTCATCAAGCAACCATTCGATCAGATCGCTTGTTTCCTTGCGGTGTTTGAATTCAGCGCGGTAGTGATCCGTTCTCGGCGTCTCGCTCTGCGGGGTGGGAGTGGTCATGGCTTTCTCCTGTTTCAGTTGATAGAGGCGAAGATGCCCATCAACACCGCGCTCTGAGAGTTCTTTGCGTTCCTCCGCGCTCATGGCTTGCGGCTCGGCGGATTCGGCGCGGATAGCGCGTTCTGCGGCGTCGAACAGCTTCTTCGCGTCACCTGTTTGAAGTGAGCACCATTCATCCCAAGCGTATTTGTAGAACTCCAACTCCCTTATTTTCTCTTCCCGCTGGGCGAGGAGGGAGCGGAGATGGCGTGCATATCGAGCCATGTTTCCAGCTCTACCAAGCACGGGATGAGAATTAGGAATATCTAAAAATTCTGCTACAAAACCCGGCTCCCCCGGCACAGTGGGCGCGGGAGGGGCAGGGCGGTCAACGCTCGCGTCGTAGTGAGCCGCGCTTTCCTTGGAGAGTATTCCGTCAAATTCGTGCAGGTGAGTCTGTAGAGTAACGACCTGCTCGCGCAAAGCCTTCAGTTGCTCGACTGATACCATCACCATTCCCTTGCTCTCGCTGGAGGAGAGGTAGGCGACGATTCGGGCGTTCAACTCGCGTTCACCTTCACACGCCGAATCTAACATTCCGCGTGCCTCTAGCAACAACCGCTCGGCGGCTTCGTCTTTAGCTAAAGCAGCACTGGCTCGCTTATATGCGAGTGATTGATTATCGGGTTCAAAGCCGTTGTAAAGTGCAGTCTGCGCTTCAGATAGTGCCCTCACCAGCCCTCTTATCCTCTCCTCCAGCTGGGCGAGGAGGGAACGGAGGGCGGTCAGTTGGTCGTATAGATGTATCCCCCCTGCGGAGGCGATAAGCGAGGTTGCTGTGCCGTCTGCGTATTGGATTACAAGCGATCCGCCTTTCGTGACGATCACACTTTTGATTGTATTGTTCGGTTCCTCCGGCAAGCTCGTCGTGGACGCGGGAGTGTCATTCCTTGCGCGAACCTCGGCTGCCTCTCGCTCAAACTCTTGGATGTTTCCGCCAGCGGCGATTACTGTGCCCGGAGGCTCCCGCTTTGGTGATATTTTCACTGACCACGCCGCGCTTTCCTTGCTCTCAGGCCGCTCGGCGGCTTCGGCACGATTCAACAATTCAGCTATTTGATTCGCCCCTTTCGCCGTGGTCGTCACATGAGCGTGTTGCTCTGTCCTTAAATCTTCCAGCGCCTCCCGCAGTCGGCGTTCGAGGGAGCGCGCTATGATGGATCGCACCACTTTATCGGTGGTCTGCTGATTCGGCATATCGCAGATCAACGCATCTAGTTCAGCAGCATCCGTTTCAGGCGTTCCCTGCGCTGCGCTTTCCTCGATTTTGTTCATAAACTCGTCAACCCGTTTTATCCGTTCGGCTTCCCTTTCTGGCGTGTTCTGATACTGGTATTCCCGCTGCGCCCGCTCGATTACTAAGCGTTCGCTCACGCCGATTCCAAATCGCCCGTTCCCAACTTGGGCTGGCTTGGTCAGCTTCCTATCCGTGCTTTCCTTGCTCTCGCTGGAAAGGTGGGCATCAAGTTGTTTAACTTGCCCACTCGCATGATCTATAATTCTAGAAGCTGATAATTTCTTTCCGCGAACGTCTAATTCTGCTGCATATTCAGCAATCCAATTTAGTGTTCGTCGCGCCTCTCTCAGCAACCGCTCTGCGGTGTCCATGTCACTCCTTTCGCTCATCCTGCCTATGCTCGGTCAAGAAAATATAGAGTTCACCGCTCACGGCCCATACTATTGTCAGGACGAGCGCAAGGTTGTGATGCAGCGGGTAGAAAACGCCAATCAATGCAAATGAAGTGAAGATGCGAATTGCCTGTGTAATACTCATTTTCAGTCCTTTCGCTCATCCCGCGGGCGGTCCAGAAGGTGATCTCTTGACCTCTCGCACCACCAGATCATCGTTTCCTTCGCGGGCCTTGCGGCGTGCGTTGCGAGTAAAAACGCATGGCATTTTTCCTTCGTCGTTTCAAATTTGTATTCGTGCCACTCGCTACCGAACCAAAGCAAGAAAACGAGAAAGAATTTATCCATTGCTCACTCCTTTCGCTCATCCTTGTTGCGATCTTTGAGTAGATAAGTGATAAAGAGCAATACTCCTAAAACCAGAGTGACCGATGTTCGGAGGCTATACGGCTCGTATGTTCCAAAGCCAACAGCCATTCCTATTAACAGTCCCGCTAACGCGCCATGATTAAAGGCCTCTTCGTTCATCCTTGCTCCTTTCGCTCATTGCGACGCTCGACCTGGACGCGCCACCACCCAATGAGGGATAAAATGAAAAGTATTGCAATATCAACGCTCATCGTTTCCGTCCACAATCATGTTGACGTTGACATTCGATGCATACTCTTGCTCCCTGTTTATTTATGTGTAAATTTTTGCCAGAAAGCGGATGACCACGCGGGCAATGGGTTTTAGCGGCATTGATTTTTGATATTCCCACAGGAGACGGTTTCCGTAATTGATTCCATAGTCTCCCTTTTCTTGCTGCATCTAGAGCATTTTCCTGATGGGTTCCCAAAAATAAATGGAAAGGATTAACACATGATTTATTATCACAGCGATGACAGACATAAATACCGTCAGGAATTTCGCCATTGAACACAATCCATGCGGCTCGATGGGCTCTAATAGCTTTTCCATGAACACACAACGAACCATAATGATCTGCTGTATGACTCCATTCCCAACATTGATCTGATTGCCCCCAAGAAAGACGAGCACAAAAACGACCAACCATGATTTGTTGCCAAGTCATGCTTTCTTCCATTCGCCAATGCCGAGCAAGGCTAAGTCGAGGGCCATTGCTGATTCTCCTGGAGTCTGATCGGCACTTCGGGATAATGTTCTCTCACAATGTCAGCACACTGAGCAAGAATCTTTAATCTAGCGACCTTGGCGTCGGCGGCGTCGGCGGCGTAGGCAGCGGCGGCGGCGGCGTAGGCGGCGGCGTAGACGTTGGCGTAGACGGCGTAGGCGGCGTAGTCAGCGTAGTCGGCGGCGTTTTTCACATCACTCAACGAAACCCCGTTTTCTCCACGCGCCCATTGCTCGGCTATTTCAATCGCATGCAACGGCCTAAGTTCGCCAACTTTCACATAAGGAAGTGCCAGCCGCGCACAACCACAGGCAGCAAGCACCAGTTGCTTGCGCGATGCGCTCTCTGGCTTGCCTGCCCATTCCCCGAGCAACCACAGCATCCAATCGCCCCGCTGACAGTCAGCCCAGGCCGATTCTTTTGAATCCTGCTGATGCGCCCAGAGC
>ERZ1292637.205-Hain-H14-01um-R3-205-length-40964-cov-6_pt1 | contig 40964 bp, 60 predicted proteins | sample MGYA00564405_ERZ1292637 | MGnify/ENA primary metagenome ERZ1292637 (study PRJEB36523, sample SAMEA6512645) | groundwater metagenome | collected 2019-01-09 | study: AquaDiva: Metagenomics assemblies of 32 groundwater samples | reverse complement strand
ATGAAGCAATGCGTTTGCTTAGAAGCAAAGACCATCTGTGCCAAATGTTTTTCGCCTTGCAAGGAGAGTTATGACAAGACTCAGCAATAAGAATCCACTTAGACGCAGAGTTCTAGCTGAGAAGCATGTAGAGCTTATACACAAAAGTACTTCTGTAAGGAAAACAGATGCTCGAGTACTAGATAGAACTGACAGTAAAACTGCGCTTATGTTACTACTTGAGCAGCAGTTCGGTAAGCCCATTGAGCAGCTTATAAAGACTGGAACACTCAAATACATATCGAAGAGACTCGGAGTAGACCCAGCCACTATAAGTAAATGGAGACAGAAGCTGTATCTTGTAGCTCCGAATTACTGTCGTTTGCATAATTATCACTTTGAAGAAGAGTGCCCCTACTGTCAGGAGGAGCCAGTGAATGGACAATCTCAAGGTGCAGTCGATTCAAGAGATTCTAGCAATGCCAGAACAGAAGATTGAATACCTGATTAAGCCTCAGATTTTATCTGTAGGTGGAACTCTTATTAGCTATGGAGCTCAAGAGTCATGGAAGAGTTGGTGGGGAATAGAGATGGCATTTGCATTAGCTGAAGGCCATAAGTTTCTTGGGTTGTTTGACGTAAAGTATAGTAGAGTGCTCTTACTACAAACTGAGCAATCAGAGCCAATTTACAGAAAGAGACTGGTAAAGTTTAGTCAGAACTATAACAGCTCCAGACCACAAGGAGCCTTATTCTGTGCCACAGACCTTACGTTTCAGCTAGATAACCCACTCGGAATTGCATACTTAGAAGTCGCAATCAAAAGATACACTCCAGATGTAATTATTATTGATAACCTGTATCATGTAGTTGCTGGTGGGCTTGGAGACGAGAAGAACGGTCTTAGAGTAATACATGGGATTGATAGCTTAAGAGAGAAGTATAGTACTGCTTTTGTACTACTTGCTCACCCAAGAAAGACTAAAGAGGAGGACAGACAGTATGAAGACATAGAGAATCTGTTTGGGTGGAGTGGGTATAAGAACTGGGCAGATACAGTGGTAAGGCTTAGCAAGACAGAGATTGAAGATAGGATATTTATGTCCTTCCAGAAAGGTAAGAACTTTGAACAGGAGAAGGAGAGCTTAAATGTGATGCTACAGGGGAGTAAGAGGACTGCAAGACTTGTTCCAACATTTCAATGAAATAAACAGTTTATAAAGGGAGGCAATGAGTATATATGAGATAGCAGCAGGAGTCTTAGCTTTATGTGTTCTCACAATCATAATCAGTAGAAGGAGACAGTAATGGTTGAGGCAGCGTATGTAACAGATGGGAGACAAGTAGAGGCTTCAGGCACACCAGTCAGAAAGTTCAGTGGTTTGTTTGATAGCTTCGTTCCTAGAATTGGTGAGAATAACTCTGGGACAAGAATTGAGTTAAACTTCACCGACTGTAACATTCTTAAGTTAGCTCCAGGAGCTACCTATGACTTACCTATAGTACAGTTAAGTCTTAAGTATGTAACTAACCAGAGAGGAAGAGTCAGTGACAGAAGCAACTGGGGTAGACTACTCAAGTCCTGTGAACAGCTTGGCTGTCCAGATATTAAGGAGCTGGTTAAGAAGCGAGTTACTATGGAGGCAGTTGAGGAGACTATACCAGCAGTAGTAGCTAACCTAGAAGCCAACCCACCAGTTCTGGCCAGACCAGCAAGTGCATATATCTGGTGGAGGCTGGCAGATGTTGAAGGTGGGAGTAAGACACAGGCAAGTCAGGCAGTTGATTCTGTCGAAGAGGCATTGAACCTTCTACACGGTAAGACTACTGCTGAGTTCAGTCAGCAAGCGCTTCAGAATCAGACGTTGAGAGTGGTTCAGGCAAGTATCTTTGATGGTAGTCTCATTGCTGGTCTTGTAGCTCAAGGACTGGCGGTGTTAGAGGGAGAGAGGTACTGGGTAGTTGGTAAGCCAAGGAGTTAGCTTAGATAAGCTAAGCAAAGGAGGTAGCTATGACAATCACACAGAGAGTCGGTGCAGTAGCCAAGGGGTTAATTAGTCTAATGCTAGAGATTATGGCTATAGGCACAGAGACAGCAAAACTTGCTGCTATCCACTTAGATGCTTTTGTGGATGAGCTAAACGAGAAGATGACAGGTATTAAGAGCGAGTAAGTAAACTGGCCGAAGGCAGATACCCAGCCTCCTGGGGACTTGAATAAGCTGCTAGACAGCTCCAGATGACACCGCCTAGGCCTTTTTTAAGAAGGAGACAGAAGTGAAATGTAAGTATCTGCCTTGCAAGAAGATAGCTAAGTCTGAGGCAGGGTTCTGTATAACTTGCCAAGCAGATTTAGAGTTCGTTGTGTACATTCTTGGGCAGTTAAGTATACAAGCCCAGCTTAACAATCAGCAGTTCAGTATACCTATAATGGAGTCATTGCAGGCCGCTGCTATGGTAGCAGCAGGGATAAGACAGAAGAAAGCTAGTATCGCACCAAAGTTAGTTAGCCCAGAAGGGAGGCCATTAGCGTGAGATTTGACCAGAATCCCCAGTTAAAGAGAGAGCTGTTGGATAGATTAAGGTCTAAGTACCTAACAGAGAAGCCATTACCTCATCTGACCGAAGTCCTCTATTGTTTAACTCGGTCTTACTTTGACCGTCGTGACCCGCTTCCTCCAAGTGACCAGGAGTTATTGTACTTTGCAGTCGGGTTTGGGTTAGAGGAAGTGTTACTGAGAGATAAGAATAGTGAGGCTCCTGAGTCAGAGGAGCGTAACGGTTTATGGCTCACACCAGATTATGTGACATTAAGTGGAGGTGAGTTAGACTTAAAATCCACTGCAAACTATAGCTTGCCAGATGGTACTCCTAAGTTTGGATGGCCAGAAACTTGGATAGAGCAGTTCCAAGCTTATGCTTATCATATGTCATTAAGAGGACTTACAGTAATGACTCAAGATGAGACTCTAGCGGCACTGCCTGAGACTGTAGAGTATAGTGTCGGAGTTCTATATCTTCATACAAGAACCATTGAAGTTGGAACATTCACATTTACTAAGCAAGAACTGCTAGATAACTGGGAGCGAGTTAGAGGCAGACTTGCAGTGTATATGCTAAGTCACTCACTCAGCCAGGTCCCAGAGCCATTTCAATGGAACAAAAATTGGGAGTGCAAGAATTGTAGATACTTGATCAGATGCCAAACAATAAATAGAGGAGGCTAATAATGGAGAGGTTTTTTCGCCCCCGAACTTTACAAGGGTTTACCCATAAGTCAAGGACTTATCATGGTAACCTTTATACTAATGTGAATCAGCAAGATGGTAAGGTAGTGGAGGTGTTCGCTAAGTTGGGTAAGGCAGGAAGTTGTGAATCAGCTTACTTAGAGGCGTTGACAAGAGTAACCTCTGTGGCTCTACAGTATGGAGTTCCATTAAAGGAACTAGCTAAACAGATGAGGTCAGTTACTTGCCACCCATACCTGGAGGGCGGCGAGATGGGTAACACTTCACCAGTAGATGCAATCGGGCACGTACTGAGTGAGTATGTAGAGAAGGAGACACAAACATGACAGACTTAACCCCTGGAATAGTTAGTTTCTATGGAGCTCCAGGAACACTCAAGTCAAGTATGGCCCTGACTTGGCCTAAACCACTTGTGATGTACGACTTTGAAGTTGGAGCACACAGAGCATGGAAACTTAAACAAAGTAACGGAGCTTGGCTTTACGATGGACAACCAGACCAAGTGATTGTAAGAAGGTATAAGTTTCCAGAACGGAGCATAACCTCTAGGCAAGACAGATTATCTGGCTGGATACAGGCTTGGAAGAACTTTACTTTAGATTTCTATAAGGACCTTCAAGACCCTAATGTAAAGAGTATAGTCTGGGACACAGCTACTATGGAGTGGAGTTCTTGTTGTGACTGTTACCTAGAAGAGCTACAAGGGCAAAAGCCAGACAAGAAGAGTCTTGGAGTGTTTGAGTACAGAGAGCCTAACAGTAGACAGACCACCCTACTCGCCTCGCCAACTATTTATGGCAAGCATCTGGTGATGGTAAGCCACGAGACAGATGAGTATGTACCAATAACATTTGGAGGTAAGCCATTACTCGATGATAATGGGCAGCCAAAAACTACTACCAGTGGGGTGAAGATTCCTGATGGATTTAAGTATACAAAGTCAAAGGCAGACTGGCAGTTCAAAGCTACAACAAAGACAGTAAAGACTACTAAGGAAGGAGAGAGAGATACAACAGTACCAAGTATTACCATTGAGAAGTCTGGACTAGGTATTGACCTTGTTGGGCTAGAGATAAACTGGTTTGAGTATAGTAAGCTAATACAAATGCTGACACAGTTAGGGAGAATCTAAGGAGGATTTAGTTGGCTAACTACTACAAGAATAAAAAAACTGGAGTCGTTCATGTTACAAGCTGGATTACCAATCTTACATTCTGCGGAATAATTCCTTATGTCAGGTTCGAGGTCGATTCTGGGCCAACAACTTGTAAGTTATGTATAAAATCCTCAGAGAAGAAGTTAGGGAGACTATAATGCCAAGACCAGCCTGGTGGATAGACTCATCTGGCGACTGGCACACTTATGAAGAGCCAGTAAGGTTAGAAACTTTATTAGCTTTCGTTGGAGCTATAGCCATTATAGCTTTCGTGTGGAGTCTTTTCATATGATGTTTGTAGATTTCCATGAACTTGAGGAGATAATTTACTCGCTAAAGTTGAGTATTCCAGATGTTGTAACTGGAGACTTAAACGGTAACGGATATGCAGATTACATGTGGCTAGACTATAAAGGCAATCGTCGTCAGTGGGACAGGAATCAGCTAGCTGAGATACTCAGTGACTTGGATAAGTGTGAAAGTGACCTTCACATTGAGTTGTTAAGTTGCGATGAGTTAACTCTAGTAGTTGAGGGGCCAGGTTTAGCCACTCCAACTGGAATACAGTCTTACCTCCTCACAGATGATAGAACGTTCTTCCGTAAAGGCTGGCACATACCAGGGCCAAAAGCAAAACCGCAGCCAGGGATGTCAGCAAGGTACAAAGGTTGGAAGTGGGGAGTAAGGTACGCAGGAATTGTGGTGGTAGAGACAGTGCACTGGACTGAGACTGCTGCTGAGTTAGCTAGCTGTTACGCAGCTAGTATGAGGTCAGAGCACACTACACTTAAGAGGTATGTGACTCCCCATATACCAGCGTTTGATAAGAACATTCATGTGGAGAATCTAGCCAGACTGAAGGAGTGTGGTATAGGGCCAGAGAGAGCGCAGCAGCTGGTTGCGGAGTTTGGTACATTCTGGGGGGTAGTGAGTGCCAGCTACACGGATTTGGCAGATATACTTGGGCCTAAAGTGGCACAGAACTTTATCGAAAAGATTGGAAGGAGAATAGAATGAGCGACATTAGGCTTGATATGGGATATTTCCATTATGTAGACTGCTGGGACGACAATAACACAATCCACTTTACCTTGAAGAATCGGAATAAAGAGATGGAGGACAGGCAAACATACTCTAATGGCATGCTTAGAGAGGCTCTGCCCCCTTTAATAGAAGTCTGCTTCTCTATGGACATCCATTTAGCTCAACACCTACGAAATATAATAAATGAGCACATGATAAGTATAGACCCGTAAGGAGAATAGAATGAGTAATAGAGCCAAGCCAAGTGGAGTAACTTTAGAGTGGCTACAGGAGGAGTCCTACAAGATAGCCAAAGAGCATGGCTGGTGGGAAGAGGAGAGAAACTTTGGTGAGTTACTGATGCTTTGTGTAACAGAGTTGGCGGAAGCTATGGAAGATTGGCGCATAGGACGCAAGCCAACAGAAGTGTTTATGTTTCCCTCAGGACAAGGTAAACCTGAGGGCATCTCTATAGAGCTGGCTGACGTACTCATTCGCATAGCTGACTTAGCTCAGCATTATGATATTGACCTGACTAAGGCAGTACTACAGAAGATGGAGTATAACAGAACTAGAAGCTTTAGGCATGGAAATAAACTGGCTTAGCACAAACAAAGGAGTATAGAATGACTAATATAGAGCTTGAAGTAATAATTAACTTCGCAAGAAGAGAGCAGCAACTACTAAACGTGGCTTCTATGTTGTTCCAGAGCCACTTAACTATAGCAGTGGAGCATGGTATGTCTAAGTGCAGTTTGTGTGCTTTTTATTACGGTAACGACGCTAGAGTTAATGTGACAGTAACAAAGGAGGTAAGTTAGCATGATAAGCCCTGAGTATAAGTACAAAGGTAAGTCGGTTGAGGAGCTGCCAAGAGATGATTTACTTGAGTGCGTTAAAGTAGCTTATGACGGATACTTAAGCCTGCGAGATGCTTATGCGAGACTACTAAACTCTCATAATATGTCTTACCAGCCAAGAACTAAGTTAGGTAAGCTGTTACAGAGAATTAATCTTGTATGATACAGAAACCGTTTGCACCAGAGTATGAGAGAGAAGGTAAGTATATTAAGTTTCCCAGAGATATTGAGTTAAGGAAGGCTAACTTTATTCCTGAAGCTATGCAACATCCAGCTAAAGCTAACCTGTACTTAATAGAGGAGCTAGTAAAGTGGTGTAGTGAGCCAGGCCAGCGAGTCATGGATATTACAGCTGGCACAGGCTCTATTCTATTAGCCTGTAAGATGGGACGTAAAGTTACAATGATTGAACTGAATCAGTTTTATGCAGAACAGATAAAGCAATCAGGCACTAAGATGGGCCTAGCTGAGGGCAAAGACTACACTATGCTAGTAGGGGACTGCCAGTCATTTTTACCTCTCCAGGCAGACGCAATTATATTTTCTCCTCCCTACAGTACCACCATGAGCAGTACTGGAGGCATAATGAGAAAGGAAAGTAAGATTATTGAACAGTATGACCACTACCAAGGGCGGTCTGAAGGCCACAAAGACCCAAGAAACCTTGGTAATGTCAAAGCATTTATGTTCAACCAGATAATGAATGGCATTTATAAGAAGTGTTGGGACAGCTTACCAAGTGGTGGTAAGCTTGCACTGATTATTAAGGACTTTATCAACTCCAAGAGTGAGGTAGAGCCGCTTGGCTGGAGGCATGTTCAGATGCTTGGCAAGGCAGGATGGAAACAAGTATTATGGGAAGAGTGGGATGCTCCAGGGACACAGTTTAAGGCTCTACATAGAGCTAAAGGAAGTCATGTGACCGAGGGAGAACACATAATAATTGCGGCTAAGCCTTAGGAGATTTATGTTAAGTTTAGAGTATGTTGCAGGTTTCTTTGATGGAGGAGGAAAGAAATGAGTAGGCCAAGCTGGAGAGATTACTTCTTAGACTTAGCTAAAACTGTATCTCAAAGGTCAACTTGCCCAAGAGCACAAGTTGGTGTGGTTATAGTAAGAGATAACAGGGTCTTGACTACTGGCTACAACGGCTCCTTGGCAGGTCAGAACCACTGTACTGATACTGGCTGTGAGATTAGAGTCATAAATTGGGTGGAGCATTGTAACAGAGCTGTCCACGCAGAAGTCAACGCAGTAGCTCAGGCAGCTAAGTATGGAATAAGTATTAGTGGAGCAACTATGTATGTATGGGACTCATTGGCTAGAGAGTCTAACTGTGACGACTGTAGAAAGGTTAGCTTGTCCGCTGGAGTCTTGGCTATGGTATTTAACAAGGAGTAAGTATGAGACCTCTAATGAGACCCCATATAGAGTTTGCTCCTTATGATATCTGGATAGGTGTATACTTAAAAAGAAGGTTCTCCTTCCTAACAGTATACATATGTGTTGTTCCTTGCTTTCCTATAGTATCATACTGGAAACTTAAGGAGAAGAATGGCTCGTAGTTACCTTGGCAACCATCCTAACCCAGCTGAGCGGTGGGAGCAGTTTGTCTTTAACCCTCCACCACTTATAGCTTTCGATACTGAGACTATAAGTCTCCGAGACAGGACCTTACTTGGTGTCGGAGCCAGTATTGGTACAGAGTCTTTCTATGTCACTACTGATGATGAGTGGTTTCATTATTTCTTAAGACTCCTTCAAGACCAGTCCATAGATAAGATATATCACAACTGTATGTTCGACTTACGGGTACTCCGTAAGTATAAGGTTGACTATATTAACATTGAAGATACAGCAGTGATGTGTCATATACTTGGCATACCAGCTGTACTAGAGGAGGCAGCGTTACTCCACACAGATACAGTAGTAGAGTCAGCTAAGTCATTCTTAGCCAGATTGGGTTGTAAGGATATGAGCCAGGCACCAGTAGAAGAAGTAGCCCATAAGTGTCAGATAGACGCTGAAGCTACCTGGAAACTCTATCAAGCATTAAAGTATAAAGTACCTCAAGGGTACTACCAAGTAGAGAGACAGATAATCCCTATGCTTGAGACTATAAGTCAGAAGGGGATTAAGATTGACCAACAGAGACACAAGGAGCTAAGCGAGTGGTATACAAGGGAATACAGCTACTATAAGAGTTTGGCAGATGGGATGGGCTTTAATCCTGGCTCAACACAACAAGTCGGCTATATTCTAGCAAGGAGAAAGAACTTCCTTCCTCTAACGAGGAGCAGAAAGTCTATCAGTACAGACAAGTCTGTCTTGAAGAAGTTACAAGACCCTGTAGCTCAGCTTGTGCTATTGTATAGGCAGACTCAGACAATAAGAAGCAACTTTCTCATACCGCTTAATGGGTTAAGTAGAGCGTACACAACTCTACATATGGATGCAATTACTGGAAGAATAAGCAGCACCGATGCGGGAGACTCTGAGCCAGATAGAAACCTTCAGAATATCCCTCGTAAGGCTGATATGCCTGGCGCTCCCCCAGTTAGAAGTATGTTTGTACCTGATGGCAAATACTTAACTAAAATGGACGCTAACCAGATTGAGCTTAGAGTTCTAGCTCACTTAAGCAATGACTCACACATGAAATCTGTTTACCTCGACCCTGATGGAGATATACATTCTGAGACATCCAGAGGTTTAGGTATACCTAGAGATGCAGCTAAAACCTTTAACTTCGCAATGATTTATGGGGCCGAAGTTTATACTCTGTCTGATAGAACTGGCATTGCAGACTTAAAACAGGTGGCTGCCTACAGACGATTATGGATGGAGACCTACCCTGAAGCTGCCCGCTGGATGATTATTCAACAAGAGGAAGGATTGAGAAATGGTTATGTAGAAACTCTAATGGGTAGGAAGATGATGCTACCAGTGGAGCTTGGAGAGAAGCATTGTAGGAACTGTGCAGTAAACTGGCCAGTTCAAGGTACGGCAGCAGAGATTTTCAAGCTAGTTATGCTTGAGTGTAGGAGTATGATTGATGCTATAAGGTTACAGATACATGATGAGCTACTTGACGAAGGAGATCAGGAGTTGCCTTCTGGCCTTGCAGATGTAAGTTCAGTTCATGTGCCTATGCAAGTGGATTACAAGGTAGAGAGATGGTACTGAGCAAAGTATGCACATCGTAGGAACCTAACTATCGGCTAAGCCTTAGACCGCTACGGATTTGTTGACATTGGCGTAAACTAGGCGTATACTATAGCTAATGGGTATCGTAAACTAGAGTATCTATGGCTAGACTAACTGAACAGCGCATTAGAGAGATAGTCAAAGAGGAGATATTAGCTAATATGGAGCCATTGACTGTTCACTCTGGGCAGTTGCGCTGTGGGCACTGTACAAGGCTATTTCATCCTTATAGACCTAAGCAAAGGTTCTGTAATACTAGTTGCAGAGTGATGGCATGGAGAAAAAGGAAATTAAACAATGAATCTTGAGGAAGCCCAGTCCCAGTTAACCCTAGCACTCAGCCCTCACAAGCACGTACCACTGTTTGAGCTAGTAAATGAAAGAGACTGGTTCCAGAAGTGCAAAGTGTCAAAAGACCATCACAGAGAAATCCAACCAAACGAAGGTGGAGTGATTTGTTTGGATTGCCATAAGGTAGTAGTACGAGACTTGGTACTTCTAATGAGTACAGAATCAGACGATATAAATCTCTGGGCTAATACAATAGCTCACTACTGGGGTAACAGAAAAGCTATAATCAAGCCTAGCCACCCTTAGGGTACATTCCATAGTTAAAGGTAAACGGACTTGTGTACTGTTTAGTTGATACCTGTCCATGAGGTCTAGCCATCTGAACTCGGTTAGTAAGTATTGACCAGTAGTCAGCATGGCGCTCTATTGAGTCAGTTTTAAGCTGTATAGACAGTTGATTCTCCTGGTTTGATAACTCTATAAATCGCTGGGACTCAGCCATATAAGCTTGAGACTCCTGTATCCACATCTGGGCTTCAGCTAAGTAGGTTTCAGCTTTACGAATCCACTCTTGAGTCTCAGCAATGTAGAGCTGACCTTCTTGGATTTCAGATTGTATTTCCTGCAAGTAAACCTGACCCTTTTGAATCCACTTATCAGATTCAGTTAGGTACAAATCGCCTTTTAGTTTCCATTCTTGAGCTTCAGTTATATATAACTGGCCCTCACTTACTCTAGTTTGGGCATGAGCCAGATAATCTTCAGCCTTTCTTGACCAAGAGGCGGCTTCAGCCAATCGCTGGATTGTCTGTGCAATATGGATTTCAGCTCTGTGGAGGATGTCCTTGCGCTTATCAGACCAGATCTGTGCCTTGCTAATAAACAGTTCTGCATAGCGTCTACGCAGTTCAGCTGCGTCACTACCGATGTTTACTGTGTTGACAAGATTCGTGCCAGCCCCCATATTTGCTTGAAGGTCAGCCTCAAAGGCAGCGAACTCATCAGCCCAAACATCAGCAGCATCCTTCAAGTCACCTGTATTAGCGGCAGTAACGTGAATAGCATCTTGGAGAGCTTCTATCTCTCCAAGTGCTGTAGTTATATTAGCTAGTGGAGTAGCATCATTGCCAATAGCAGTGTTAATGTCAGTGTAGCCAATAAGCCCCAAAGCAGTGGCTATCTTAGCATGAGGGCCAGTAACCGCAGTAAGTAGAGCTGCAAGAGCAGTGTCTATTCTCGCATATGGGCCAGTTGTGGCAGTTTTTAGAGCTGCTATAGCCGAACCAATGTCAGAGTGTGGTGTAGCCAGCTCACCTAGAGCAGCTGAAATCCTTGCATAAGGGCCAGTAGTTGCGACACTTAGAGAGGCAAGGGCAGCTTCTAACTTAGCGTAAACTCCAGCAGTGTTACGGAGCGCACCAGCAGAGTCTTGCAGATAGGCTATAGCCTGTAGTCCACGCTCACGGGACTTGATTCCAAGACAGTAAGCTGTTACACCCTTAATCATAAGGTCGTCAAGCCAAGCGGGGAAAGTACCTCTAACAGTAGCTGTTGGAGCAGTCCAAGTGCCATAGTAGTACACTCTTATATGAGCCTTATCAGGGGCTCTATCCTGGTTTCTGTTGCCTTCAGAAGTTCTGATAAATAAGTAATTGCCCCATCTCCAGAAGGATGGCTCTTCTTGAGGTACAGTCAGTGGAGTCTCTATTCGGATTGGAGTAATAAAGTTACTGATAGAGCTTATATTTATCGCTATTCCGCTTCTATCGTAGGTAATAAGAAAGGCTGTTAGCACAGCCATAGCTCCACCAGAGATAGTAGTTATCTTACCATTGATATAGTCAAGAGTATAGTCAGTATCACGAGTGTAGGTAACTGTGCCAGCAGCGTTCTTTACCACTTCGGACTCATACTTAATAAGCGCATTAGCAAGAGCCACATAAGTACCGTGAGCAGCACCAGAAGTCCAAGACTCACTGGTAACTGCTATCCTATATGTGGTTTCGTAGGATAGCTCCTCAGGCATTACACGAGAGAAGTCAGAAGTTACTTCATCAATAGCTCGGTTAATTACTGCCGCTGGATATTTAACTGAGTCTGCATTACCCAGCTCGTATCTTGCAGTAGTTTGTATATCACCCTGGTAGACAGTCATAAATCACCCCCTATGTTACTGTAATAGATTGATGGTTTGCAGAGGTAGAGCCTGCTGAGTATGTTGGTGACTCTTCCAAGGCTAGGGTACGGTGCTCTAAAGCTCTAAGGACTCGTTTCGTTAGCAGAGCTTTGGTATCATCTGAAACAGAAGAGTCTATCAGGACTTCTATTGTATAATCAATTAATGTTACAAAGTTACCCCAGATAATAGAATCTGTGCCTGCCCAGACAGAAAGTACACGTCCAGTCGCTGCAAAGAACAGTTCTCCTTGTCCTACTATGTTTACATTTCCGCCCTCATCTATTCTCTGCTCGTTTATCCAGGTAATCCCTCCATTGGCAGATTTCTTAGCTCCAGCTTGGAGTACATTCCCTCCTTGCCCCTCATAAAAAACCAGTAGCTCTACTGGTTCCCAAATGCCTATACTAATAGCTCCCTCAGAATTATGTCCTGCCTCCGCAGTGAATACATCAGTCAGCTGTGTAAACGTAGTATTACCAGTAATCTCCACGCAACGTAGAGTGCGGTTAGCACCCCCAGCGGAGATAAGGTAAATCAAGAAAGTATGTCCATCACTGTTCCTGATAGTTGCATCCATCGAAAGAGGGTCAGCGGACTCGATTGTAGTCCGAGTCCAAGTATCAGCAGTGTTATTATAATACTCTAATACCATAGTATTACTATGCCACTTCATTAAATAGACATCCGAAGAGCCAGCTGCTACCGCAGGAGACAGGACAGCTTGGTGAGCAGGAGCACTCCCCTGAAGACCAACTGTGCTCCTAGCTAACCAGCTACCACCATCATCCGTAGACCTAAACAACTTCTGGTTCGCAGCAGCCGCATCCACTTGAATATAGACGTAGAGTGTACCGTCACGAGCCTTACATGGAAGACACAATCCTCCATAAAGAGTAATAGAGCTGAATAAGAGTGCCTCTGAGGAGAGCGTGTCAGTAGCAGTGTCCAGAGACCTGTAGTAGTGTACCCCATCAAAGGCAGTTCGGCTGTTGTAGCCAAGATGAATCTTGGTTCCTGTAATACCAGGAGTCCACTTATCAAACCAAACCCCCAGGCCTTTTAGATTCGGGACTGAGGTAGAGACAGTCACTTTAGCTGACCATGTAAGGCCACCATCTAAGGTTTTTACATAATAGACACCAACAGTGCCACTTGTTTGGTAGTAGAATACGTACCCGATAAGGGCTGTTGTCCAGACAGCATTGTGGACATGTCTGGTTATCTGGTCGTTTGGAAAGCCAACACCAAAGTTTACGGTGTCTCCAACTGGTGAAACTTGGATGTCAGCCATTATGCTGTCCTCTTCCAGATATACACTACCAAGTACGGAGGTAGATGGCTAGGTGAGTCATGGGCCGAGTGAGCATCAACTGCCGCCCCAGCATGAACCTGTGCAGCCACACCACCACTTGTCGGGTTCGCCGTAGAGTAACCTGTGGCTGCTGGAGTGTTAGTACTGGTATCGCCTGCTGCCCATCCTGAGAGACCCCCAGTTTGGGCGCTGTTTCGGTTCTCCACATGGACATGGTTGAGAACGTCAGCGTGGTTGTTGGGTTGTGTAACCACGTGAGCAGCATGTCCTGCATGAGTGTGAGTTTTGGCCCCACCAGTTTCCTCAGCTACATCGAAGTCAGTGTCAGCAGTTTTTTGCCCAACTAGGAATTGGCCCTGGGCAATTTGCAGCCAAGTACCATAGCCCAAGAGTGTGTTTGGGTTAGTAGCAACTACGGACAGAAAGACGCTGCCAACTGGAAAGGCTTGCCCACCCGTATGCCATGAATGCGCTGCCTCAGTGTTGGCATGGTCATTGACGTTGCTGTGATGCTGAGTTGCGGTTACACCAGATAAATCTGTGTGAGCGTAGTCACTAGCAAGAGCATCACTCCTAACCCATGCTCCAGCTTTACGAGTAAATTGGTGCCCAGTATCAGTCTCTATTAGTGTAAGGCCATCTCTCACTGCTGGCTTAGTATCAGCAGCAAGGCACTCTATTCCAGAACCAGTAAAAATAAATGTCATGTAAGTGGCCTAACTGGATACCATCGAGCTGTAGTGGCATCCCAGATAAGAAATACAGCCATAAGCGGACTGATTATACCAAAAGTTGCAGAGCCAGCTACACGACTTGTTGCCTCAGTAGTATTAAAGGTAATAGTGTTACTGCCTACATGAGCAATAACAAGCATCTGACCATCATAGCCCCCAGCAGCGATTATAAGGCCAGTACGAGCAGCACCGCCATCAGACAAAGCTACAAATCCTGATGTCCCAGCTCCACCAACTGCAATAGTCTCCCCATTACCAGCAAGTGTCTTAGCTACTCTCCTAGAGGCAAAGTACCCAGCTCTAACAACTTCACCAACTCCAAGCAAATCAAGTATAGACGGATAAGTCAGGGATGTAATAGCTGGAGTTCCACCAGAGAACTCCAACGTATTAAGATAAGTGCCTATGATGGTTGGGGCTGTACCATCACTGCCAGTAGAGGTTATTATGAGCCTACCAGCTCCATCCTGATAGATAATTATATCTCTATAGTTTGCTCCAAGCCTATCTATGAATCTAGCCTGCCTAAGTCTGAGCTCAGATAAGTCACCTTGAGATAGAGGTCTTTGTAAGCCAGATAGAGTAGAGAACCTATTAACTGCCATTACTTCTCATCCTCTTTACGTTTCTTGGGAGTAAGCATATCCAAGATACTCTGGGACTTGGCTACAGTACCTTGTCTAGGCTCATTACCAGCAATTATGTCCATTGTTCTTCTAAGACGCCTACCTTCCTCTGTATCAGCAAGTAACCGCTGAAACTCAATAGGCTCACCAGAGACATTCCTCAGCCTCGTTGATGTAGGTTTAGGATAGGCAAGTATACCTTCTAGCTGGAGACGAAGTTTCTCCTCTAAGCTAAATGATTCTCTCTCCCTGGATATAACAGGCTCAACTGCTGGCACTGGCTTAGCTACTGACTCTGGAAGAGGCCCAGTCTGGAATAACCTTAGACTCTCCAGTCCACCCATAGTAACTTCTATCTGGTATCTGGCTCCACTCTCATTACTAGCCCCACTATCCCAGACACGGAGTATCTCACTCACTCTACCAATATAAGTCTTATTGAGTCTGGTATCTACTACTTGAGCTAAGTCCCAGACTTCCTGTCCACATTCTAGGAGAGCCAGTACCTGTCCTTGTGTAAGGGCACGAACAACTTGGGCCATAAGTCTATCAGCTAAGGTATTGGCTATAGCTACAGTACTGGCATCTACCATGATTACTATCTGCGGGATAAGGCCAATTTCAGTCTGACTAGCTGCATTGAGTCCGTTGGTAGAGGGATTCGAGGCTATGAGTCCAGCAGTATCTGGAACTGCATTTATTACTATGATTTGATTCGGGATAGCTACTGCAACTCTGTAATGGTTCTCATACATAGGCTGGACTGAGCCATAAGTGTAGTTAGAGCCAGCCTCAGCATTATTTATATACCTTGCATGGAAGCCATCTTTCTTGAGCACGACACCCATAAGGGTACGTGAAAGTATGGCCTCTACAACTTCGGCAAGATTAGCATCCAGCCCAGACTGATAATCTACATAAGTGCTCTCACCCTGAGCTGCATCAGTAGTATCAATCTCAAATGCGACATCTTGGCCTACAAAGACTCTGCTGGCTACAGGCTGAGTCAGTGCTCCAGGAATAGCAGTGACTCTGTACCTGGTATAATAGAGAGGTTTGTTAGGGAATGCTGCGTTACCAGCTCCAGCTCCATCGGATATGTCAGTTGTATTTCCGTTAATAAGAGCCCAAGTCCAGGGCCTCTCAAAGGCTACTATGCCCATCCTAGCTATTTTGAAGTCCACACAACTGCCGCCATCTGGAAGACCAGTCTCAGCAAGCAAAGCAAGCATTGTTAGAGCTACCCATATAGTGCCGTTCCAGAACTCCCAAATGCCAGAGTAACCAGCTCCAGCGGTTCTCATATCAACAGAGTATCTGTCATGTGGGTCAACATAGCCGAAGTAAGTTATATCCCCTACTGCTGGTACAGCAGGAAGAGGTAATACATCATCTTCAGTTATATTACGAGAAGCAGCAGTGTAGCTAGTATAAGTTGGGCCACTTGCATCAAACTGTACAAGCGCTCCATCAAGGCTAGCGTCATAACCACTTATGTAAGTTTCAGTATTCCCAAGTGAAGAGCCACCAAGGAGTTCTTGAAGTGTGTGTTTGACTTTATATAGGTCATTAAGCCTAAAATCTACTTGGATGGTTTGAGAAACATTAAGGAGTCTAATCCTCTGCAAATCCCACAAGCTAATACAGCTCAGCTCCATAACAAGCTGGCCTTGGCGACTAAGAGACTCAGCCATAACCACAATACTTGGACTACCTTCAGAATACCTATCTCCAGAAGCAGTATTGTAGCCCCAGCCAATAACAACTCTATAGCCCACCCAGCTTAAAGCCTGTAACGTCTGGTCATAATCATTAAGTTGTATTACTGTACTTATTGGGTAAGGTAAGCCCTGCTTGAGTGACTGACCATCAGTCCTTGACTCGTGTTGCCACATGGCTAAGATGCGGTTGACTGTATCAGTAGACAGATAAGTCCTGGTAGTGGTTCTACTTCGGCTCTGGAAGGTGACTCGAAAGTACGGGGTAACTGAGCTACCTTGCTGAGTAGATGTGAGATCTGCGTGTAAGGTTCTTATGATAACACCTTTGTGTTCTCACGCTAACAGCCCGCTGAGCAAGTATCCCAGCAAAGCTAGAGCTACAGCCCAGGGGCCGCCTTTCTCGAAACCATTAAAGACCATTTCCCGCCGAGTCCTAGGCTTATGATTCCCTAGCATCTCGGCCAGGTAGCCGATGCCTGCCATCAAAACGGCTTTGTCGCTTGCACCATCTGTGCCCTTGGAAGCTACCTCAGCCATTGAAGCGTCAATTACTGCTTTGATGGGGTGCTCAGATATAGTGCTCATTGTACTCTATCCCCTGGCCGTCTGCGCTGCTCTGTACGCCGCAATTACCGCAGGTGTATGCTCAACCTGCGCTACACGCTGCACGGACACAGCCTCATTGGTCAGATTGTCTCCTGGCACAACTACATGCCGATGATAGCTGCGACTGATTGCCACGCCATCCCGTTCAATAATGGTGCTCTCCTGTACCTGGATTTGCCCATCCACTAAAATGGTACGCTGACTGATTTCTTTCCGTTCTGTTAGTGCCATATTGGATGCTCCTTTACACCTCGTAATAACCAGATAAGATTAGTTGGCCGATAGTTCCCATCATTGTCACTGTAAAATTGCCGGTTCCACCTGTTGCGTTCCACACGTACAAGGCGATGTACGTCGTGTTCACAGGCATAAGCCCAGTCACAGCGTAGCCCGCAGCGGCAAGAGCCAATGAGTCGCCATGCCCAACGGCTATGCTTCCTTGTGTGCTCGCCGTAGCAAGAGACGTGAAGGGTAGTCCTACAAGTCTGGCTTGCTGTCCTCCCGTTAGCGTGCCTGGACTGGTTATGTCAAGATTGCAGGTGAAATAGACTCGGTTGCCAATCTTCACATACCGTCCTACTTGGATTGCATATGTTTGGCCCTCACCACTACCATCGAGGGTATCGTCGGCAAGTGCAGGCGTCCACGTTCCTTCCTCGTAGTCGTCAAGAGTATTGACGTCCGCAGAGGCGACCTGGGTAGCAGGAAACTTCACATCATTGACAGCCAATAGCCCAGAGCCAAAGGTCTGAGTAGCAGTCCAAGTCTGGGCTACAGTCAGGTCAGCCTTAGTCTTCTCATACGTTCCCATAGCGCTCCTTCGGACGGATAGCAAGCACCAGAATAGGAGATAGTCCTGCTGCTATGTTGGGAGTACCAGTCGTGCTACATTGACACCATAGCTTTTTAGCTGGAGCATGGTAATAAGTAGAGCCTACCTCCTCAGCCACCTTAGCTGCACCAATATCAAGAGGAGCATCAAAGGTAACGGATGTTACCCAGAAAGTGGCGTCTACTGCCGAGATAGTAAATGCTGCATCCGAGGCAGCTCCTACAAACTCTCTAGTGAACAGATGCGCTGTAAGTGCTAGAACATCATCATCTGGGTCAATGAGCTTAAAGCCCTCAATTATGCCATATTCAGGTACATCAATAGGAAACACAGTACCAATCGCATCGTTAGCATCAAGGACATTAGCAAAATCAATACCTGGGACTGGCACAGCTATAATATAAATACCGTCATTTACTGAAACAACCCCTTCTACCTTAATAGAGGCACCATCAGCAATCTCCACTGGGAGCCTATTTATCTCGTCTACATCCTCACCCTCAACAGTTAGTTTAGCTGAGGTTTGAAGCATATCAGGGTCAAGCTGAGCTACTTCTTGCAAACCAGGAGAAGCAGCAGCACCACTAGACTGGCTATAAGCCTCAGTGGAGAAGGAGCCATAGACAGTTAGAGTGCCAGCACCAACAGATTCGAGTCTTACAAATGGTGGAGGGTTGATGATAACATACTGACGGTTAGTGCTCCAGCTAACTACCAAGTCGCCATTAAGGACTGGCTCAGCTTTGCCAGTATTTATCTGGATAAAGTCAAGGTCTACAAGCTGTGCGTCTTTGGCAACTTTACCTTTGATAGTAAGAGTAAACCCTCTACCAGTCACATCAAGGTAAATGGAGCGGGCAGCATAAGTACCTGAGAGGTCGCCTTTGCGCCAGAGGTCAACAGACTCAGAAATCTTGATACCATCAAAGATAGTATCAGAGTAAACCATTGGAATAGCCAAGAGTCACCACCTTTTTATCTTGCCTGAGGGGAGGACTTATTGACACTGCCGCCCCTCTTACTTGGCTCTATTTAGTTGTTACTTGTCTTCCTCTTCACAGATAAACTCGCCGAACTGGCCAGAAGCACCAGAAGCAGTGCCAGTTTGGATGGAGAGGTTTACACCCTCATCAATAGTTACAGAGCCATTAAACCAGCGGCCTACTGGAGGACTTGTTGGAAGCAGGGCTACAGCACCAGTTAGGCCAGCGCCAAGAAGCGCAATGCCTACAGGAGCAGCAGGTAGAGTGGCGGTCAGAGCCACCTTAATAGCATTTCTCTGGTCAGTACCAGTAGTACCGTCCTTAAGGTTACGAACTGTAGTAGCCAATGAGCCTACAGTTACTGCGGTGGTAGACTTACCCATAGCTAGCCAGATTGCAGCTACAGCAGCAAAGACTACTGTATAGACAGCACCTGCGTACCAAAGCTTGCCACGCTTACCTGAGCCATTAGGGTTAAACAGCGTGGATTCAGGTGTAGTAAGAGACAGTCCAGCCTGAGTAGTAACACCAGCTTGAGCAGCAAAAGCGTACACATTGCCACGCTTTACTGCCTCGCTGAAGGCATCACCACCAGCCTTTACAAGCAACTCATCGTTTTGAGTTACTTTGACTGGTCTTCCGTTCGGCCCGTACAAAAGAACATTTGGCATCTCAGCACTCCCTTTCTATATCTTGTCTCAGCTAAGGAAATCCCTTAGCCAGTACCGACTATTTCTTCTCCAGCCCAGCTCTAATTCTACCTTCTGGACTTCGAGTTCCACCAGTTGCCCTCTTAGCCATTGAATAAGCTATTGCTACACACTGGTCTTGCTTACCACCCTCATCCATACACATCTTGATACTGGAGCTGATTGCAGATTTTATGTCTGCATCGGTACTATCAGGTGTAAGCGACTCAGCTGGCATTGGCATCTGTGTTGCTCCTAAGTGACGGTTACTACTAAGTTGTAAGTTCTGTCTCCAGCAGTATAAGTAGCCGCATTAGTAAGTGCTAGAGTTTCAGACTCCAGCACCTGAATTACACGCCTGACAAGCTCAGGTACTCTATCAGCCCCTACAACTGCTGAGTCCATAATTACCCGCACCGCAAAATCCGTCGCCAAAGCTAGCCTCCTAAGTTACTGTAAGTGTCTGTTGGTTTACACTGGTAGTGCCTGCTGCGTAAGTAGTAGCATAAGCCACACTTAAGGTTTGAGACTCCAGTACTTGGAGTAACCTACGCACTAGCTCAGCTTTCTTATCAGCTGATACTGCAGCGTCTACCAGTACCTCTATCCCGTAGTTTACCGCCATGAAACTCCTTTAGGAGTGGGAGCCCAAGGTGAGGAGACAGCACCAAGGGCTCCCAGTAAGATGTTACTCTATATGCAACCAGACTGCAACATACTCAGTATCAGTCTGAGAGTTCATCGCTACTCCTATCGTTGGCCCTTCAGTCTCACCTGCTACTGAAGCCATTACTGCACCAGCTGTAGCAGTTGAACACACACACTTGTCTCCAATTATCAGGGCAGGCCCACTAAGCACTGGACAAGGGCCCTTGACCTGATACCAGCCATAGTAGTTAGCAGACATATCTCGGACTGTTACTCCAGCTACCAAAGCTGATGGGCCACTGGAGGGTACAATAATCAGTTTCTTGTGTGGGTTCCAGTGGACAGTACCTGTAGCAGCAGCTCCAAGAGCCACCACAAGTGGGTCATACAGAGTCAAGACTCCAACTACGCCTCCAACAATAGCTGGGTGGCTCTTTATCCTGTACATATAACCTTCGCCAGTGTCGTCATTGATAAGAAGGTAACCACCAGCAAGGTCGTCAGCTGCAAGATCATCAGTAGTAATAACAGCTGGAGTAAAGTCGATGGCAGTAGCCCCAATGGCATGAGTACCAAGAACCTCATCAATATGCCCAGCCAGAGGAACAGTCATTTGGTGAACCTTACCAACTGTTTGAGCTGTACCTCCATGCTTTCCGTACCTGAACACCCGCTCAGCGTACTCCAGCCTTGTACCTAACGGAAATAACTGGGTGCTTGACTCGCTAAATGGGTCAATCGAGCTGGGTATACTGCCAAGATTTAGGTTATCGTCTGGCGGCACATTTACTGCCATTCCCTCAGCCAGATTTACAACCTTCCAAAGTCGCTTGTAGGTAATGTTCCTATCAGCCATTTCTAACTCCTTTGTTCATGCGGTCAAGTGCCGCTTAGCTAAGTCAACCACACACCGCTCATTTCAGAGTCGGCAAGTACTTACGGGACAAGCTCACCATCTGTAATATCGTATATACGGCCAAGTGAGATACTGGCCCCAAGTGCAGGAGCCAAGAAGCCATATATCCGCTCACCACCAGCTATATAGTCCTCCAACTTCTCGAAGGACTCGTGAGTGAAGCCACTGAAGATACCTTCACCAGCTCCAGGGTCACCAAAGAGAAGCTCCAGCCCGCCTTCCTCAATAGGGCCAAGACGTACAGCAAAGATACTGTACATATTAGTGCCAGAAGTCCGCAAAGCCCTGGCATCAGAGCCAACTCCTGTATTAGCCTGCTCAGCTACAAGGAAGTCGTCCCGAATAACTGGTACTCCAGCAATCATTGGAATCCGCTCCATAATCTCCCTACCACCAATAGTTATGGTAGCCATTGAGTGAGTAACTTGGGAGCGGACAAGACCAGATTCCTGATAAGCCGCATCAAAGCGACGAGCTATCTCACGAGGCATCAGGAGGATTACATTCTGTTGGCCTTTCTGGTCAATCTTGATTGCGTCCAGAAGTTTACGAACCTGCATAATAGAGAGAACAGTCTCTCCATTATCATAGTCTAAGTCGCCAGTATTCTCCTGAGCCATCGCATGAAGACCATCAAACTGCTTAGCTCCACCATAAGTCACATCACCGTATCTCAACATATGCTCGGTGAAGCGACTTACCTTCTTGGCTACTTCAGTTATCATCACTGACTTGTAGTCATTAATGTTACCGTAAGTAGCAGCAATGAACCTGTCAATAACATCTTGACGAGCTATTTGCTTGAGGGCAACCTCAATCTGAGAGTAAGTCTGGTCTGCCTGCCAAGTAAGAGCTTCGTGAGTGTCAACAAAGGCAGCCCCAGTACTTGCAGTCCAGGAGACTTCACGGTTATACAGGAGAGACTTTGCATTGAGCTGCTTGACTGGCATCATTGGCAGCAAGTTACCAGACTCGATAACTTCCTGAACGATACCCTTGAGCAGCTCAGATTGGGTAAGTTTCTGAGCCTCAGCTAGAGAGCTCCAGTGACCAACAATCGCCATACTGCACCCCTTTACTTAGGGTGCTGATTACTTTCCGCTCTTGAGGGCCGCTGCTATTCTATCACGAGGGCTAAGATTAGAGTCTGGCCCTGGAGCTCCTTGAGAGCCACCATCAAGGCCGCGAGCAGTTATAACTGGTTTAGCTACCGTTGGCAGCATATCTTCAAGAATTGAAAGCTGGTCAGCACCGAGATTTTTTACCTTTTCAACAGGAACCCCATACTTCTCAGTAAGGAGCCTCTTTCGGTTCTCCAAAGCTGCAGTTTCTATCTGCTGCAGCCTTGTGTTCTGAGCTTCATACTTCGGCTTTAGAGTCGTCAACTCTGCAGCTAGCGGTGTGAGCTCTTTGACCTTAGCCTCCACTGCTTGACGAGCAGCACTCTCAGCGTTAAAGCGTTCCGTTAGCAAAGAGAATTGCTTCTCCTTCTCGGACAACGCCGCACCAAGAGACTCCTTCAACTGGAGAAGCTCTGACGCAGGCACTGTTTCTGAGCCGTTCTTGCCAGATTCACCAGTTGCAGAAGCAACGGAGCCATTAGGTTCTGCCATAATTCACCTTACTACGTATTATCGCATACTAAGCTAATGGTTGTCAACAACAGTTATTTAAGTCCATAGGACTGTTTTAGTTTTGTAAGTGTTTGGTCAGCAATAGTAGTTACAGGAGTTAAACCCCTCCATAACGCCAGTCTTGCATCAAGCTCTGGGTCAAGTTGCCTCATCCGCTTACGGAACTCAGAGAGCTTAGACTCATACTGACTGATAATAGACAGCCCGCCAGCTGGAGCAGTTTTATCTAGTTCAGCTCGTAAAGCTGTTCTAACTTGCGGGTCTGAGGTAGCTTCATACTGAGCTATCAACTTTCGTGACTCAGTTGGCAAGGTAGACTTAATGAATTCTCTAGCATCAAAGTACGGCTGCATATACTCATAATCTAAGCGACGGATTGTCTCCAGCGGAGAGTCGTATTTGTTAATTCTGGACTCAAACAAACCTCGCTGAGGCTCAGACAGAGTTTCTACTGTCAGTCTCCTACGTCTATAGAAACCAGAGAAGTCCCTCTGAGTTATATTAGCTTCTGGGTCAAACTTCAGCTCAGGATGAATATCAAAGTAATCAGATAACAACTCATATTCAGGATGTTGGAGTAAGAGCGGCTGATTATGCTTAAGAGCAAAGTCCTCACGCTCTTTACGAGTTACAAGAGCCTCCTTGTAGATACCGCTAAGCTTCAGCTGCTTACCAAACTCAAATACCGAAGTATCAAGAGCTTGAGTCTCATCTTCCCATGTTCTGCGGTCAACATGGTCTGGGTTAGAGGCTGGGAGCCTGAACCGAGCATCAAAAGACAGTTTCTGCGACTGTACAAGCAGACGCTTATCCTCTATCTCACGGTAGTATTGAGCTGTAAGCTGTAGCACATAACTAGCTTCACTAGGCCCTAAACCTTTAGAAAGTCCTCTCCACTGACTTGCGCCTTCCAGAGCATCTACAAGGTCACTTACCTCAGGGCTAATAGGAAACTGGTCTCCAATTCGAAGTCCATACTTTGCCATCTCATTTTGCATCGCTACAGGTACTCCAGTAGCATCAGCCAAGGTCTGTTTAGCTAGCTCTTGAAAAGCAATCAGCTCCTCAGGCTTCATTCTAACCATGCCAGCTTGGATACTAAAAAGGCCGAATCTAGCTGTACTAGCAGAAGCAGAATCCCACTGTTGCTGTTCTTCAGGGTCAAGCTTTATATCCAGTCTTCGCTTGTCCAGTAACCCATCTCCATCTCCACCTTGCTGACTTACCATTATTGCTATATAACGGTCTCTGAACCTTGAAGACATTATTGTCTCTTGCAGTGATTTGGCAGCCCCACTTTCAGGAAACGCAGCTATAAATATCTCCAGCACAGAACCAAGCACTGGAGGAACAGCTTCACCTGTCTGTATTTTACCCCGCTTTGGGGCAAGAACACCTGCTAACGAAGCAGAAAGAGTCAGTGTTGGAGCAAAAAAGAACCCATTTCGCTCCAAGTTATTTACAGCATTAGACCAACCAGGATACTGGTCGTAATATTCTGGATAATCAACCTGAAGGTTCCTACCTGCCACTATGCCCCAGATAGAGCCACGGAACATATTAGCTTGCACATTCTGTAATCCAGGCAAGCGAAAATAACCCTGGTCAGTGTTATCCTTATACCTACCCATAGACAGGTAAGTACCAGGCTTCTCTATAAATGTGCGAGCCAGATAAAATGGACGGTGAGCTTCATAAGTGAAAAAAGGCATAAATGTCTTAATGCTGGTATTGAGTGCAGTAGCGTGGTCGTAATCAGGAAAGTTAAGGTAGTATTCTTTAACTGCCTGGTCAAGGGCATTCTGACGCTCTATATTCCAAGCAGTCATATCAACTGAGGGGACTACTGGTTTCGTGCCCTTCCTGAAGACCTCGCCAGCGCTCCTAGCAAACTTCTCAGACGCAGCCTCATCGAGTCCCATTGAGTGCCCAACTTCATGGTAAAAATCTTCAGGAGTAAAGTGTGGGCTAAGTTGTAATATCTTTTCTGATTCTATAAACCTAGCCGAAAAAGCTCCCTGTACTCCACGTCTGGTAATACGAGGACTTATCATTATCCTGTTTATATCAAGCTTTGTTCCAGCTGGTAAACTAGAGGCCAGCTCATTTAACTTCTGTCTTATCTCTGAGGTTATACTACTATGGAACTGAGTACCTCCCCAGTCATAACCTTCTTCAACCTTTAATGTCTTACCAGTCAGTATACCAAGCTGTGAGTCTGACTCTATCCCAGCTTTAACTGCCTTGCCATAATCCTGCAAGGCCTGGGACATCTCTGGAGTAAACTCAGCTCCTCTAGTAGTCGCATAATACTCTATATCTTCACGGAACTTAGCCAGCTGAGCAAACGCAGGGTCAGCTAAGTTCTGGACAGGCTCGCCAGTCTTAAGCTCTGCCCTTAGTCTCTCATATAAGTTACCTAACAAGTCTCTGCCAAAGCCAAGCTGCTCAGGGGTCTCACTGCCTTTAGCTGCTACTCGCTTGGCTCTATCGTATATCTTTGTTACCCAAGCCTCCTTACTTATAAACACATTGGCTTCAGGTCTGTACAGTCCTGGTCTTACATCTTGAGTCCTAATACCGTAAAGTCTAGCTATATCAGCTGGAGTAATCTGTCCTGCTATAGCTCTAAATGGATGAGGCAGTACCCCACCACCAAGTAGATAAGCATCAGTTTCAATACCAGCAGATTCTTGAGCTAAGTTAGTCCTCTCCTTGTCCCAGATTTCGCTCCTGCCACTTATAAACTCATCCCACCAAGCATTTGCTCTTGGATGTCTAGGCGAAGGGGTGTTACCCCCAAACTCAGCCTTCATAACACGCTCAAAAGCAAACTGGCGCTCTCGAATGTCAGTATAAGTAGCAGCATGTCTAAGGTACTTATCAAGCAAGTTATCGTAAGCCTGCCTATTTTCGACTGGAACAGCAGAGAGATGGGTCTTCATTTCTGCCACTATCCGATTAATATTATTCCTACTGGCCTCCAAGAACGGTGCCAGTCTTCCTTCAATAAGAGTCTCAAAGTGTTCACCCTTCTTTGTCTTGTTAACTATTGTCACTCCAATATGCTGGCCCATCTCTAACTGAGTATCAACAGTAGCAGATACAGTAGATACAATCTCATTTAGAGTAACCATCTGGTGCTGAAAAGCCTCTAATGTTTGAGCTGGGTGGTCTAAGATTTCACTGACCATGGATTGAATCTCTCTGCCAACTAACTCAGGCTGAGACAGAATATCATTGTACACCATCTCATGTACCCAGCCTTTTACTCCAGTAGAAGGGTCTCCAAAGATTTGAGATAGCTGTGGCATAAGTCGGCCAGTCTGTATTTCTGTTCTCAATGCATCACTTACATACGGGCCAATGCTTGCATAAGGAGCTAATAACTTCTCTAAGTGGTTGGCCGCTATAGTATCTGGAGTCCAGTCCAAATGAAGACTATCGAGCTGTCTATAGTCAGCAGTAATCCTCATCATAGACTCATCTACTACCTGCTCAGCCATTTTCGGCGAGAACCCTGCACTAGTTAGAACACTCTTGTACTGCTTAGGATATTTTGGTACCAGTAACATTAACTCAGGATTGGCCTCGACCAGAGCTCTATGGTAAGACTGAAGAATAAAGTTCAGGTTTTGTTGAGCACCTAATCTGGCTCCAATCTTAATAAAGATAGTTTGAGGAATATCAGTAATCATTCTACCTGTATCAGCAGAGACAGTCTCACGGAGTAGCCTCCTCCAAGCATTAACGCTTGACTCCTCTCGCTTCATTACGATTGTTCTCTGAGCATTACTCCTCATACCCTCCATTGGGCCAAGTTCCTTAATAAAGGCCACTGCCTTGACTGATTCAGGAAGACCAATCAAACCAGCAAGCTCCCTCTCACTCTGAAGAAGCAAATCACCCTTAAAGAAAGGATTAAGCTCTGCTAGAGCAGTCTTTGCTGCAGCTTCTGCCACGTTCATTATACCATATGCAGACATAAGCAAGTACCATCTGGCAGTTGTGCGACTCATATTACTGAGTGAGTGAGTCAGACTGGCTTTAGTAAAACTATCAGCAAAAACCTCCCAGCCAGTCAGGCTTATATACTTAGTACGCAGAGCTGCAACATCAGAATCTAGTGTGGCCTTAAACACATCCTGAACATTTTTAGAGATTCTGTTCAGAATAAGCATTGTAGATTTTCCAGAGGTAAGATTATCAATCTGTTTGGTAATACCTGTGGATAGCTCCTCAAATATAGTAGCAGCAGTCTTAAGATTAGCATCAGTAATCTCTGCACCAAAGACTCTAAGGAACTGTTCAAGAGGAGCTGCCCCACTCAACTGCGCTCCTCCAAGACCTTTAATTTGACCAAGAAGGTTATCCAAGTCAAGTATTTTGTAGTCAAGGACAAAGGCTGCCTCATCAAGCTCTAAGCCTAGCCTGCTGGCCCACTCTCTAGCAGTGGCCATCTTGACTGGCTCTTGCATAAGTATACCTGCACCAAAAGACCCCTCAGTTGTATCACTTGGCCTATATAAGTGATACTTAGCCAGCCGACGTGATTCATCTCTAACAAGACCAACTGGCATCTCTCTAACGCTCTTATATTTGGCACTGTTAGCTTTTTCGATTGCTGCAATCAGCCCATCATTAAGACCTTTAGTGAGCTCACTGACTGCAATCTCAGTAGTCTTGCCACCAAGATGAGTAAGCCCAGCCTTAATTCCAAGAAAGGCTGAGTCAGTAGCACGTATAAATCCAGTATTTAATCCAGCAAGTCTAGCCCCTACTAGAGGAACCTTTCTAAGTATTGTACTCGTAACTCCGAAGCCAACTAAGTTAAGAGGGTCTGGTATAGACTGCATAAGAAACTTATACAGCGCATTAGTATTCCAGTTCTCCATCGCATAGACGTACTCCTCATATTGCGAGAGGCCCATGCCTCTAGCAATAGTAAGTTTATTAAGGAAGTCTCTGTCTCCAGCAGTGTTCAAGCCAAGAAAGGTGCCAACATCTGAAGTCTTAAGTGTAGCTATAGACTCATTAAATGGCCCACTACTGTATCCTTCTAGTATCTGGCTGTAATACTCAAAAGGGATAAACAAGCCAGCCAAACTAGGAGTAGTCAGCACCTTGATTTTCTCAGCCTGAATAGCTTTGGCTATGTCACTTAGCTCCATAGATGCATATGAGCTTCTGCGAACATCATCCCTTGCTTGCCAAGTAGCCCAACTCTGTTCTTGTTCTCTTACCCAAGTCTCCTTAGAGAGTTTATCTTCTATCTCTGCATCAGTCCAACCTGTTGCAGCAAGTACCGCATAGAAGTCCTCTAATGGCATATTATCTGGAAGTTTTGGCCTCTGCAAAGCCGCAAGAAGGCCAAGAAAATCCTGTTGAGCTGAAATAGCAATGCCATAAGTGCTAACAGATTGTGAACGAGTAAGCTGAGCTACTATCTCCTGCCGTGCTTTAGAGTCATATAGAGGTACTTCTGGCCCAAGATTACGTTTAGACTCTAGTAGTACTTGAGACGCAAACTGAATATCAGTGTCGTCTAAGTCAGCACTACCAAAGGAGTTGAGTATATCAGTTACTGACTTGTACTTTAGCCCCAGATTTCCACTTTCATCTTTGACTACTGCATTGGGTACAACATTGAGTATATTCTGTCTCCAGTTTAGCCTCCCCAGTTCAATATCCTGAGCCTGCTGAGCTACTATAAGCCTTTGAGTAATAGAAGACTCAGCCAGAGTAGCTCTAGTAGGAGCCACTTCAGGCTCTCTTGCTATACGTCTTATCGCTTCAGCTACAGGACGAATTGGAGGAACATACCGACTAATAGTCTGAGTAAGCCGACTACCACCATAGATAGCTATCTTAGCTCTATCAATAGCGCTTAGATTCTCTAAGGGCTTCTGCCCAGCAACCTGTTGAGCTGCAGGAGCAACTGCTACTGGCTGCTGTCTTTGTTTCTCTAGCAAGGCAAATCGTGCAGTTGTGTCTTCCTGAAGTTTCTTGAGTAGAGGAACTGGAGTAGCTGTTGGGTCTGGCATTACTGCAACACCCCCTCAGTAAAAGGTCGAATACCAGATTCAGGAGGGCCACTCGGCACAGGAGCACCTTGAACGGATTGATTTAACTGAGTAGCTTGCTGTGGTTGAAACATCTGAGCTTCCATAAGTTCCGCAGCTTTCTCTAACAAGTCACCAAACTGCTGGTCATTATTATCTCTAGCAGCTAAAGCAGCTTTTCTCAACTCACTAAGAACTAACACCCCCTGGAAGATTGGATTTCTACTAGCGTCCTCACTAACTACTCTCCCGTGCTCAAGAACAGAAGATTTAATCTCTGGAAATAGAACCTGGTTAAGTGTAGTACTACTAATTACAAAGTTAGGGTTGGCTACTCTAGCTGAAGTGATTCTCTGTATAAAGTCGCCAGGTATCGAGACCTCATAATCAAAGTTTATGCTAAGATTATCAGGCAGCTTTGGAAATGGGTTCTTACCTAAGCCCATCTCATACTGTCTCATAAGCTCTATATTTATAGTGGCTATCTCACCAAGAACAGATTTAACCCCCTGTATAAAGGGGTGAAGTATTTGCTGCGCACTAGCAGTTACTTGACTCATCAAGAAGCCTGAGACTCCACCAGCTACATTACCAAAGCTAATATCACTGAATAAGCCTCGCTGTATCTGCGCACGGAGGTCAAACTCATGTGTGCGTAACTCAGGCGGAGGAGAAGGCTTCAGTATTGCTTGTAGACCTTCACCTGGCTCGTAAGTAAATACCGCACTCCGCTTAGTTATCTCCTCTGGTGTTACCACACTTACACCACCACGAACCTGCTCTTGATAAGCTGGATTAGCTACATCTCTGATTATCTGCTGCATATAGCTCATCATGCGGTCGTAGTTCTTCTGTATGTCAGCTATAGAGGCCACAACTGAGTTACCAATCTCAGCTCTCCAATCAGTACCAGCACTTAGTCCGCCATCATCAGGAAGACCAGCAACTGGGCCTGTGTAAATTGGTATCCGTTTCCAGTCATAAGGAGTTGGCGGCTTAGCTAAGTGATTACCTATAGCTGCACAGTGCCAAACTAACCCATCCTCCATCCACCAAAGATTATAAACATTGATATTACCAGACCAGTTACCATTATAGTCTAGCCAGCCCTGTTCTGCTAACTTATTTTTGGCAGCCTTACTAGTAAGTTGATATACTCTACCCACTCTAACTAACTGACCTTGATTGTCGTACTCTGGGTAAGTACTTAATGGATTCCAAGCCTCCATTACCCACCCATTACTAGTCGGAACACTAAATACATCATACCAGCCAGTAACTAACATAAGGTCAATAAGGCGCTTGACAAAGGAACCATAGAGACTGCTCCTTGTTCTCCTATTAGCCATCACATACTGACGATTGCAGTAGTCTGATACTGGAGCTACAGATAGAGCGTCCTGCTCAGCCATACCTTCAGTATCAACTACAAAAGTTGGAGTCTTAGGTTGGAGTAACCAGCTTGCCATATTGTATCCAGTTCTTGGGTCATTACCAATAACTGACTCCATATCTGGCTTCTTCTGGTCATCTGTTAAGCGAATAAGGTCATACCACTTTTGGACAGCTCTTTTACGAGGTGCCCATAAGTTCTGCAGCCTTATTACCTCTCTGGATATATCAGTTGCTAAGTAAGGCATCTAACTCCTTATCTTGGGTATCTTACTGATTAGTATAGTGTGACCGCAACCTCGCTGACAGTTATAGAATACTCGCTCTGGATGCTCAGCAGGATGAGGGTGCTTATGGATTCCTAATCTACAGAGCATACTCATAACTTATCTCGCATAAGAACCTATATAACCCTTTTTTCTGCCTGGATGAGCATTGATTGCCGCCACTAAAGCTAAGCAAGCAGCATCATGGTGGTCATCTGCTAAGGTTGTAATAACCTTACCCATACCGTACTTCTTAAACCCACGAATCTGCCTTATTAACTCTGCATCGTGGGTCTCAATAAACGGAAGTTTCCTGTCTAACTGCTGCATCATAAAAGGCTTAGTATGTCCAGTTGTAAGCCAGCCTATATGTGCAGATTTGATTCCAGAAACTATATCCTCACGCCAGTATAAGTTTGGCCAGTTCTTTATGCCAGCAATGAGACCAACTCCGTGTCCATTAGCCTCTGGATTAATAAGTGCATTATTGTAGTATCGAGCTAACTCCATAAGTGGATTAGCCATCTCTATAGACTCAGTCATGTCAGATAAAGTAGCTACGTGCTGCTCTGCTCTACTAGCATCAGGCCACACCCTCCATACACTACATACAGACTCAGTTTGCTTGCCTTGGCCAGGGTCTACTCCAATAACATAAAAAGCCCCAGGCTCAGGGGGATACCAGACCCTTGACTTACCTGGCCCAGAGTGAGGAGCAGGGTAACAGTTCTTGGTTATTGGTAGAGTCACATCTGGACTGTAATATGGCTCACCAACAGTTAAGAAACAGTTATCAAGAGACTCAAGATGTTCTTGCCAGAACATTGCTCCAGACTCAGCAATCTTCCACCGCCTAAAGCGAATCTGGTTATCAGTTAGATTTCCGTTATCTAAGACTAACTCTTCTGAAGTCCTAGTAATGTGACCTCTGTCTTCTGGCCTACAGCGAGAGGAGTCTGAAGTGACTATATTATCTGGGTTCTCCCACCAGAAGGTTGTATGAAGAGCAAAGCTACTATCATGCTTAAGAGCCGCTTGCACTTCTGGATAAAGTATATCATCCTCACCTTGAGGAGTTGACTCCAAGTATACATTACCATCTTGCGGCACTCTTTGTAGTGCTGGTATAATAATCCGCTCTCTAGCTCCCGCTATATAGAAGGCACACTCACTCAACAGTAGATTATGAATTGGCTCACCACGTCCAGCTACAGCAGCTCTAGCAGTGCTAATATAGATAACTGAGTTAATATCTGGAAATCTCTTCTCATAAGTAGAGCTATGGTCTTGAGTGGGCTTTAACTGTTCTGGTATGCTATTATACATAACCTGGACACGTTCCAGTAATCGTCCAGTAGTGAACTCATCATGGGCCATAATCACTGAAGTTGTGTTTGGATGAGTTATTGTATCAATCAGTATTAGCGCACTAAGTATACTTGTACTGCCACACTGACTATCCTTCACATGAACATCACGGCCAGTTAAAGCATTGGCTAACTTTAGTTGAGCTGCCCAGGGAGTAAACGGTACTAACTGACGAGCTTTGTTAGGAATCTTGACAAAATGAGTAAGAAAGTCTAATGGGCTTGAGACTATACCAGCTAATACTTCACGTTCATTCCTGGAAAGTATACTCAATGGTATCACCTTCCATATGGAACTTATCGAAGTTAGCCTTAGCCCAGTTTAGTAAAGGTAAGCCATCAAAGTCTGAATAACAGAGTGGGCAGTTATTCTCATCCTCTACTGCGCACTGAAGCTCTAAGAAGTCATTATGAAAGTCAAAAGGATTGACCAGTTGCATAAGACCAGCAGCGAGCAAAGCAATAGGAGGAACGTTACCTTTTGGTATGTCCATAGAGTCTAACAGATGCTTGTCACAGAGTATCATCTTCAACTCACTCCTGGTCTTGATAGATACCCAAGTCTAAAGACTGAAAATCATCCAATGATACTGGAGATAGATTGTAGTCTGTTAACGCTACAAGCATAATTCCCTCTCCATCAGAGCGTTTAAGTTCATAACCTATCATCTCCACTTTAGATGCAGCAACTTTATCCATCCTGCTCTCTAAATAGCTGACTAACCTGTCTGCCCCGTAATTAAGAGCAAACTGCCAAACATCCTCAGGCAGGACAACTGATTGGTAGTGACCATAGGAAGCAGCAATCATCAGTAACTTCTTCTGCATCTTATCTTCTCCTCAGTCTTGGTCTATTCCTTCCATACCTCATACCTGTCCGACTCACATGAGCCTTGTTAGCATTTCTGCGTCTAGCTGACAGCGCAGTAGGCTTACTTACTCTCCTTGGCCGTTTAACTCTGAATGGCACTCTCAGCCTCTTCCAGGGTAACTGTTTGTGTAAGAGTTACCTTGTTAGACTTAGTATACTGGATAGTCTTTACAAACTCACTAAAGTCGAATGGCTTACTCTCGTCACTTGGGTCAAGAAGTTTCTCAATGACTTCAAGCTGCTGTGGAGAGTAATGAGCTCTAGCTCGCTCTAAGTACCTTATATCAACGTTACTCATCATAACTGGCTTACCATCAGTACCAACAATTAAGCCAAGAGATTTCTGTAGAACGTCAAAGTCCTTCCTCAAGACAAGATGGTAATTCTTGACAAATAACAGGTGAAGTATCTCACGCCGAAGAACAGCTCGTTCTGGGCCAGTAGCTCGCTGTTCTAGCTCTCTGAACCTCTCATCTGCTCGCCAACGCTGGACTGTCTTCTCATGTATATCAGCCAGCTGGACTGCTTCACGAACAGAGAAGCCAGTATAGCGATAAGCTAAGTAGTTGAGTTTCTTCTCAGCCCAGTAATCGCCATCCAAGTACGGCAATAAGCTAAGAGCTGCCTCTACTGTCTCGCTTGGCGGTGAAGGCTCAGGTAAGTGGGACTCTGCAAGTCCACGTCCTTTGTATTCGGTCATAGTAGCCCCTTCAGTGTAGGATAACAGAAAGGTTGGTAAAAGTCAAACCCAAGTAAACGGTTGGTTGACATTGGCTAGCTTTGGTGATATAATTGCATAGTAGAAAATGAACCAATGGAGGAAGCCGTGAGAATTGTAGAAACCTGGACTCAAAGACCAAAGATTTGTGCATACGAGTTATGTAAGGATAAGTTAATCGAGCCTAATTCCTTAGTAACAAAAATAGCATTTCGAGTTGGAAAGGGGAAGTATCTAAGACACATTACTAGAGTATTTCACCCAGAGTGTGAGTTAGAGTCTGGAGACCCAGACAAGATAGGCGATGGCCCAAACCAAGTAGATGTTGTAATAAAATCGTTTGAGAGCCAAGGAACTCCAGATTGGGAGAGGTTTTGTACTCTTACAGATAAGGAGAGAGTTCAATACATCCAGTCTCCAGTACCACGGTATTTACTAGACAGAGAGCTTGAAGGAGAATAGGATAATTATACTGTAACCGACTGGTAGGATACTATGTATTACTACTAGTACAAAAATACATTTTGATTAGGAGACTGAGATGCCGATGATAACTTCTATCTGGACAAGAAAATCTATATTCTGCTCTTATGAAAACTGTGAGGATAAACTGATTGAGCAAAACAGTGAAGCCTTTAGAGTCACATACAGAACTAAGAGTGAGCGTATGTACTCAGCTTATTTCCACTTAGACTGCTATTCCGCAGACCAGAGAATTTACTTGTCAGAACACTATCAAGAGGATATTGTACCCCATGCTGGCCCAGGAAAGGTGAAACTCTATACTCCAGAACAAGCCAGAGTTAGAAGAAGCTTGAATACTCAGCTTTATAATCTTATGTCCAAACGCAGACAGGCTTACTCAATAAACTCTGATGATTGGATGAGAGTGCTAAACAACGATTACTCCAGACTTATGGAGCGCTATGATAATGAAGCTGGAGGCAGACCCAAGACATACAGAGGATTTAGATTGTGATTATTTTATTCCTGCTACTATACATAGTATCCTACCAATGGGTTATGGTATAAATAGCTGTTCCATGTTTATATTGATAGTTGGCTTACTGGTAAGTGAAGATTTGGCAGAAACTATATTTTGCGCTGAGTAACATAATGATGTTTTTTCCTTATAGAAACCTGGTCACCGTACCACCTGCCGTGAGCTCATCCAGGACTACTGAGCTGCCCGCTATGCCAAGCTTGTGCCGCTCTACCCAACCTTGATAAGCTAATTATGCAATAAAGCTGTTTTAGTTCACCGCTGCCTACGCGAGCTTTATATGCAATTTAGCTGATAAACCATTCCTGGACAAGTCTAGTTTTCTGACCAATTTTAGGAATTGGTCGCCAGACCCCTTGACAATGGCAATGCTAGGGTGTACAATGTCCTTGACGGTAAATAGGAGCCATAAAGACCTGACCCCTAACGGGCAGGCAGGCTCAGGGGAGCGACATATGAACATACAGGAGGAGCTACAATGGCTATTGGCCTTGAAGCGCGACTACGAGGCCAAGGACAAGGCCTTGGAGGACGACTACAAGGACAGGCGCAAGGCCCTGTATACTAACTATTGGAATAGTCGTATAAAGGTTGTCTAGGCGAAAGGGGGTATTGCTACCCCTCCACTAGGATTGACCATCTAGTGCTGATGAGCTAGGTTAGCCTGTTAGTCCTGAACCCGCAAGGGCAGGCATGGCAAAGGGGGCCAACGAGGACTATTAGATCCTGGGATGCCGTTGTACTCAAGGGAGACACAATGGCGGAGCAAGTAAATATTTTGGAGCAACTCAAGGCGTCCGGTCTAACCCTTGAGCAAATCGTAGCCGCTGGTAAGGCTGCAAGCGATTTGCACAAGGCGGAAGTCCAGAAAGCCGTTGAAGGTGAGAAGGCCCAGCGCCAGACCGTATCAAATGACGTGGCGGAGATGGTGGGTGAGATTGAACTGGCAGCCGCTTGGGACAAAATGGAATTCACCTTCGTAGCCAAAAGGTCTGACACTGGCCTTGACGATGGTAGCCTTGTAGTGAAGTGCCCAGATTCCGTAATGGATTCAATCTGGGAAGTGCTTGACACTGCCGGAGCAAGGGAGTTGAAGTCCCTAAAGCGGCTCGAGGTCACTTTCAAGGCAGGTCAGAAAGGCACTGTTACCTTGCAGACCAGCGGAGTTGCCAAGGCAGCTGGCGGAACTGGAACAGCTGGAGTAAGAGGTTGGACCAGGGAAGGCGGAAGTCCAGAAAAGCTGGATGATATCTTCCAGGAAAACGCCACAGATGCCCAGAAAGATGAGTACAAGGCGAAGGTGCAAGCGAAGGACGGCAACAAAGCCTACATAATAAAGATAAAAGTTGCCGTAGACGCTGGATACAGCAAGGTGAAGTAAGCAAAGAGCCCTCAGTAGCATCCCCTGAGGGCTCTAGCTTTGGACAGCTGGCAGACAAAGACAGACACTGAGCAAGAACGGACAGACATTTGCCAATAATCAGTCAAGTTGTAGCTACGAAACCGTCCACGGATTGGCGGCTTGGATTGACAACGGCAATCCTTTGTGATATACTGGATTCATAGTCGAAAGGGAGGTACAAAGTGATACAGTATGTGAAGTGTTCTGAGTGTGGTCGTGAGTACCATGATAAGGGAAGTGTGGACTTCATAAGGACGATGATAGAAACTTATGGTGAAGTCCATCTGTGTCCTACTATTCCTTGTCACGGCTCAATGAAGATTCTAGAAGAGCAAGGCTAGTGGAGGAATAAAGTGATACAGCAAGAGCAAACAGTCAAGCAGTGGTTGGAGCAAGTTGCTGGTACGGATACCAGCACTGAGCAAGATAGTGACAGGATGCAAAACATGCTCAGAAGGGTAGGTTTTCCCAGTGCAGTAGTAGTCATGGGAGTAGTTTATGTAGAGGGTTATGGAACAGTGGACTACCCACCCATGAGTATACACTTCATGGCAGGGGTATTGCTGAAGAAGGGAGGCTAACTATGAAGCGACTCATTGGAGATAGTCGACCAAGCGAGTTGTATGGAGTGGAGATTGACCAGCAAGAAGCGGTTTGGTGGAGCAAGATACTCACTGATAAGGAAGTAAAGATTGAGCTAGGTCGCCAAACCAAGCGGCTACATGGAAGGTACCACACAAAGACCGACTCTATTACACTCTATACCAAAGGTATGAATCTTGGTACACTGGTACATGAGTTAGCTCACCAAGGCCATCTTGACCATCAGAACGGGTACAAGGTGTACCATCAGCAGTTACTTGATGAGGCAGAGTCACTTTGGGAGGCAGCAAAGGAACGAATGAGCTAGTCTACTGAGCCAGCCTATCAGTACACATTACTCTACTACAAAAAGGCAAGTGTATATCTGCTGTTAGCAGAACAACTGGTGGGCTGGAGCGGGAAGATTAGTTAGTAAAGGAGAAGTGAGATGCCTAAGTATGATGTTCCAGTCACGTTTACTGTTATTGCAGATAGCCAAGACGCCGCTTGGGACTTAGTAAGGAGAGTGACTGAGCCATATCGCTTGATTATCTCTATGCGTTTGGCGTTGGATGGCTACGTGCCAGTTCTAACTCCTATTTACCGTACGGTTGAAGAGCCAGTCGAAATCGTCGAAGCCCTTGATTAGCTCTATGCAAGAGATGCTCAGTAGTGTAGTAAACCCCTGCCATAACTGTGGCACTCAGCGGGCTTACTACCGCTATGATGAGAAGTACTGGCCTTGGGACAGAGTAGAGCGGTGTGCTAAGTGTAACTTAGAGTGGGTCTGTGTTGGCACTCCAGAGGGGCCAGGTATAGCTATAGTTGGAGTAGACAAGGTTGGACTCAGACCGACTTGTCCTAACTGCAATGGGCTTATGTACTATCAAGTGAGAGAAGATAGCTTGAAGTGCAAGGAGTGTGGATACATCCAAGCATAGGAGGTAGAGATATGGCAACGACGGGGCCTCGGATTGAGTGTCACGACTGTGGGCATGACCACTCATGCAAGACACAGTTCGGGTGGATTGTGTTGAGCATAGCAGCCTGCGATGAGCCAGGGTGTCACTGCCCTGGCAATCCACGAGGACAGCATGACACTTCGCAGGTTTAGCTCAAAGTGGGAGTGCTTCTGTCCAGTCCATAAGTATGGTATAATTGGGCAGAGAGATACAGTCTGGAGCTGGGCCATACAGCACAGTCAGAAACATCAGCAAGGAGGACTACAGTGAGTGTAAGTTTAGCTAGGGAAGGAAACACTAAGGTTTACCAAGAGAACGGCTCTACCAAGGTTGTACTCCATGGTACTGTTATAGTGGCGTTCAACAGCCACAGAGTTATACTCAATTCCAATGGATGGAGAACAGTTACTACTAAGCAGAGAATGAATCAAGCCAGTAAAGAGTATGGCCTTGGATTTACTGTCTACCAGAGAAACTGGGAGTGGTATGTCAGGCCTTCTAAATCTCCTGCTAATAAGTGTACTTGCTTTGATGGCGTTCATAACCTTCACTTTGAGGACTTGATGGAGCTCCCGCTACAGTGAGAGTCATTTGTGCTTGGTGTGGAGTAAGCCTTGGCACTAAGCCAGGTAAGGGTACTACTCACGGCATCTGTGATAAGTGCTTGGAAGAGCAGCTAGCAAGGCTAGGTCGATGAAACAGAAGAAGTTTATCAGTCACCTGGTTGAGTATGAGAGACCTAGCAGCCCAAGAGGTACTGCTATTTATCAGTGGTTTGTTTACTTCCTTGCTGACTGGAGAGCGATAAGACTAAGTAAGGAGACTGGTACTTGGCAAGTACTGAGTAGGTCACTTGGAGTTAGTGGAGCGCTTGTAAGCGCAAGGAGTGCAGCAGAGGCAATTAGCTGGGCAAAGGAGTTCAAACCCTAAGACTAGGAGAATATAATGACCTTAGTAAAGACTTGGATGAGTGAAGCTAGTTTGCCTTGTGCTATCGTAAAGCATCCCACTCTAGGGCACCTGTGTGGGTATGTGGGAGTTGGTAAGCAACATTCGTGGTACAGTAAACGTTACTCAGACTGTACTCTTGCAAGAGCAAAGCATCGTGGTGAGAGACCAGAAGACTCTGAGGGTGACTTCCCTATAAAGAAAATAAGCTGGTATCAATCTCATATTGTTAAGAAGCTTACGTGCGAAGAAGAGTACTGTAACCACCGACCAGAGAGCATTATTGACGTGCATGGTGGCATTACTTACTCTGGTTATGGCTATGACCCTATCCCTAGAGATGGAGAGTGGTGGTTTGGATTTGACTGCGCAGCCATTCAGGAGACTTAGTACCTGGGAGCTTATTTTTTATCGAGGGCCAAGAGTACAGAGATGAGTTCTACGTCACTACTCAGTGTGAGACTATGGCAAGGCAGCTTGCTGACATAAATTAAACTACTGTCATTTGACAATGGCAACGGGGTCTGATATAATTAGGATAGTAAGAATATAGGAGGAGTAAAGTGGCAAAGGTCAAGAGTATCAACCAGTTAGCTAATGAACAGCCCTATGATATGAGGGAGTACAGAGGAGACAAGCATGAGTACATGATGCAGTTGCCATACGGCAGACTGAGTGACCCGTGTATAGTATGCTCACATAGTCTACAAGATAAGGTTCACTCTATCGGCCCAAGCATCAATGTACCTCAATGAAACAGCCGTATTACTGCCAAGTCCTCGATACTGAAGGTCTACCATTCAGGAGTACAGTCCAAGAGTTAGAGCTGGATAAGGCTATTGAGTGGGCTAACTTATTGAGCTGTGAACAGTGGCTCCAAGGAACACCAGTTAGTTTATATCAGTTCCAGGATGGTTGGAAGGAGTTAGACAACTGGACAGAGATAGCCAGATTCCTTGATGGGCAGGAGCTCAAGTTGTGCCAAGAGTGTAGGCAGTACAGACCAGAAGATGAGAGAGTTGAGGAAGGAATGAAGTGTGGAGAATGTGCGTATAAGTAGAGGCTACCCGTGGCGGAAGAACCGAAGGCAGGGTTGAAAGGTGTTAGCCTTACCATAATGACCAATTTACACCCTTAGACAGGTAAGGCACTCCCAGGTATGGAGAGAAGGTGCAAGGGTTAGTCCCTACATCGTTAGAATCGAGACCTGGGCGGGTAGCTTTAGGGGAGACCTGGGGCGATGGCGAGGAGCTACAAGTGCTTCTTTGCAAGAGGCAGAACGAGGGCAGTAGCTAATGGGACACCAGCTTTTGCTGGTGGGTGTAGCCTAGCCCCAGGTCTCGAGTAACAGAGGGTGAGTGGGAGGGAAGAAGACATGACAAGCGAAAAAGCATTCAGTATATTTGGCAAGATTGTAGTGGGATTCGTAGCCTGTTATGTACTGCTCTATTTGCTCTTCTCAGTACTCGCAGGTACAGTAGCCACCGTACCTGGCTCTCCTAATAATGCAAAAGCCTATCGTTTCTTTTGGGAATGCCGAGGCGAAAACAGGCGAGGAAGTCCGTGGTTGCCCTCCGTCGTAGCTCCTGCCTTATGAAGCTACTATAGACCTTCGCAGCAAGGAGAAGTTCTTTACTTCATTGGAACAATCACTCCGCCCTCTCGCCATCAACGCAGCCGAGGCCCAGAAGTGGGTGAAGGAGAAGCCATGAACACTAACAAGATGTTTGAGATTTTGGGCAAGGGTGTAGCTTTTGCTTTGGCCATCTTTTTTAGCCTTTATCTCTTCGGCGCACTTATGGGAGCGTCCTTCAACAACCCAGTGCGCATTCCGAAGGAACACGCCAATGTTCGCTATTTTTGGGAGTGCCGAGTAGAAAACAAAACAAGCCCTTCCTTCCTACCTAGAGCTATAGGGCGTGCCGAAAGGAATGAACGGTGTGGGCCATTGGAGGAGAAGCCATGAACCAGCCGCCTAATCTTTGCCGGCCAGGTAAACCTCCTAAGCCTTGCTTCTGCACCATCAACGGAAAACCAGTATGCCAGGCGCTAGGGAGAAAGGAGCCATGAACCAGCAACAGATTGACGCCCTCCCGTGCTCATGCCCGTGCCATGAATCACCTGTGGTGCGACGTGAACTCAAATATAAAGGTACTCATTACAAGGGTTGTAACGATTGGAGGAAATATGAGCCAACAGCACGTAGACGCCCTCTCGGTTGACCAGCTCTGGGATGCGGTGTGTTTGTCGACGAGGGAGTGTCCTCACTGGTCTCATCAGTCTAAGAGCGTGTTTGATGCCAAGAATATTGCCGACCAGGAGGCACATTTGGCAGAGTGTCCTGACCCTGGCCGTGTCTGGGCGCTGCCTGGGATGCAGGAGAGATGCCCTTGCCTAACCCACAGTAGAGATGGTGTGATTGACGACCTTCGAAACTGTGGGTATGCGGGGCCTTGTGAGTTAGCAGGAAAGCATGTAAGTGGGTGTCTAATCTGTCACGGCTCAGGCTACGTCGCCAAGCGAGACCTGGGGGCGCTGTTGGATTGTCTTTACGACGTGCGGTTCCTGAGTAGGCATTGCAACATTAGAATACGTGCTGATAGTGGTTGGGCCAGCGCAGAAGGGGTGACTAAAACTGCTGCTCTTCTCCGTGCTGTGGCGAAGGCGTTGTTGGCGCAGGGAGCGGAGCTAGCATGAAGCAATGCGTTTGCTTAGAAGCAAAGACCATCTGTGCCAAATGTTTTTCGC
>ERZ1292637.200-Hain-H14-01um-R3-200-length-41118-cov-8_pt1 | contig 41118 bp, 48 predicted proteins | sample MGYA00564405_ERZ1292637 | MGnify/ENA primary metagenome ERZ1292637 (study PRJEB36523, sample SAMEA6512645) | groundwater metagenome | collected 2019-01-09 | study: AquaDiva: Metagenomics assemblies of 32 groundwater samples | reverse complement strand
GGTCCGGGGACGGGTACGGGTACGGGTCCGGGGCCGGGTACGGGGACGGGTACGGGTGAAAAGGATCAGATGATGTCGATACCAAGGTTCAGACAGAGCATGGCAAAGGTGCTGCTGCAGGAGTGCCCAGCGGCGCTCGAGTGGCAGATGGGTGAAGGGCTGCACGAGCGCAAGCCGACGCGCGGCATGGAGCTGTCGACGCTGGTGCATGCAATGGTGCTGGGCGGAGCTCAGTTCCATACCATCAGCGCGAAGCTCGCGAGCGGAGAAGACGCGACGGACTTAAAGTCTCCGGCTGCGCGCAAAGAAGCGGCTAAGGTCCGAGCGGCCGGGTTCATTCCTGTGTTCTCGAAGCAGTTGGTTTTGATTCGCGAACTGGCAAACCACATCAAGCAGGCGATCCGTGATGAAGGCATTGACCTGGATGCGTGCGAGCGCGAGCAGCACCACGAGTGGACCAGCCCGGAAGGCATCGAGTGCGAGGGCACGCCAGACCTGCGGCTCGTCGCCGGCAGCATCTGGACCTACGATATCAAGGTAGGCTACTCGGCGAACCCGGACGAGTGGGATCGCAAGCTCGACACGGATCACACTGACATGCAGCTGTCAGCGTACGAGGAGCAGGCAGCGCACGAGCATGGCAACGTGCCGCAGCAGCATTTCGTGATCGCGGCCGAGCTGGAGGGCTGGTGCCCCGTGACCATCATGCCCGTGACCGAGTCATACATGGAGGAAGTGGGCCGCAAGAAGTGGCGCCGCTCCAAGCGCCGCTGGCAGGAGTGCTGGGCAACGGGCATCTGGCCCGGCTACCGCGGGCGCGCGCTCGTGCCACCGGAGTACGTCGTTCGCAGAGAGGAGTTCGAGCCATGAAGAGCAACAGGCAATTCGAGTTCAGCGAGGCCAAGCGTAGTCACGTGCCGCTACTGATCTCGCTCATCGGCGGGTCGTTCTCGGGCAAGACCTACAGCGCATACCGCCTGGCGAGCGGCATCGCCCGCGTGAACGGTGGGCGGATCGTCTTCATCGATACCGAGGGCAACCGAGCCCTGCACTACGCGGAAGACTTCAGCGCGATCCATGCGCCGTTCCTTCCGCCCTATGGCTCGCTCGACTACATGGCCGCGATTGACCAAGCCATCACGCTGAGGCCCGCCGTGATCATCGTCGACAATTTCACGCACGAGCACGAGGGGCCAGGCGGCTACTTGGACCTGGCGGAGCTGGAAGCCGAGAGCGGCAAGAACAGCATGCAGAAGTGGAGCAAGCCACAGCGTGCGCGCTCCCTGCTGCGGGCCCGTCTGCAGACGCTTCCCGTTCCGCTCATCTGCTGCTTTCAGGCTGACGAAAAGCTGGACTGGAAAGGGGTCGTGAAGAAGACAGCGAAGGAGCCCGAGCCTATGGGCGAGACCCTGGCAGGATCACAGAAGTTCGCGCGCGAGATGACGATCCGAATCCTGCTGCGCACCGGATGCAACGGCGTGCCCACGTGGAAGAGCGAGCTGTCGGGCGAGATCAAGAGCATCAAACTTCCGAAGCAGTTCGTGCAACACTTCTCGGGTCCGCCGCGGCAGATCACCGAAGCAGACGGCGAGGCCCTGGCGCGATGGGCGAACGGTGAGAGCCTGGAAAAGCCCAAGCGCAGCGAGGCTAGCCAGCGGCTGCTGCAAGCAATGGCCGATGCCAAGACGCTGGAAGCACTGGCCAAGGTGAGCGAGGCCATCGCGGAGGACCAGACGCTGAGCGCCGAGGACACGCAGTTTCTGACTGCGCAGGCCAAGCGCCGCGATGCCCAGCTGAAGGGTAACGCGGCGTGAAGGAGCAGGAGTTGCCAGCAGCCCTGCGCAAGCGGATCGCCTCGGTCACGCGCGAGCGCTATCACCTGGGGCTGGGAGAGTTCAAGAGGCAGCGTGCTGGCGTCATCGCTGAGCTACGCGATCGAGGCGTGCCAGACGCGCACATCGCGAAGATGCTGGGCGTCACGGTGCAGTACCTGGCTCGCGTGTTTCACAAGCGTAAGGAGCAGTCATGAGCGAAGACGAGAAGCTGACGTCTGCGGAGCGCACCTGGTTGATGATTGTCCGGGAGCCGCTTGGTGCGACCGAGCAGGGCATTATTCGCAAGCTACTCCGCCTCTACGACGCCGCGCTGGCCCGGGCGGAGCTTCAGGAGGAGCTGAAGGTCATTGCATTGCGTGGAGAGCAGGCCGCGTTGGCCCGGGCGGAGGCGGCGGAGAGCGCGCTGAAGGTAACGCACGGCCTGCTCGATCAAGCGTATTCGTCAATGCGTACGTGGCATGACAAGGCCGTGGCCGCAGAGTCCGCGCTGGCCGACGCGACCGCGCTGCTGGAGCTGTGCTTGCCCGTGGTGGCATCTCAGCGCGACACCTACCGTGGCCTGGTGGCTTTCCTATCCCGCACCCCAGCGCCTGCAGCATGGGACATCCGCGGCCCGGAGCCCGTGCTGGTTCCGGCGGCCGCTTGCCGCGACCCCTACGCGCCGCACCACGCAGACCCGGAAGATGACCCAGCGCCCGCGGCGGAGAACGAGCCGGACATGCGGCTACGTATCAAGAACGACCTGATAGCCGCACACGAGGCCCACATCGACGAGCTGGAGCGTTTGCTGCTAGGCACTGGCCTGGAGGCGCGCTGCTCTGAGTTGGAGCGCGAACTCGCGGCGGCGCGGGAGCACTTCGAGAAGGCTCGAAAGAAAGCACACCGGCTCTATCTCGCGAGGAAACCATGACCACCCCCAGCCAAGCCCGCATCGACGCCGCGCTACGCCTCGCTGAGGCGGACGAGTTCCACTACCGAAACAAGGACAACAAGTTCGCCTACGACGCGCACATGGCGGCACTGGAGGCCTACCGCGCCACGCTGCCGAAGCTGAGGAGCAGGGCCGAGAAGGCGGAACAGTTGCTGCAATGGGCAGAGGAATTGCGCGAGTGCAACCGCGGAGAACTGTGCGGCATCCTGCCCGAGGAAGCGCGACGGCTTTGGGATGAGTTGCTGGCCAAGCCCACCGCCCCCGAGTCCGCGCCGGTTCTGTGCGAGCGGAAGGACTGCACGATCTTCGGGCCGCACACGCACTTAGATATCAACGGCGATCCGGTTCCCACGCAATATGTGGACTGCGGCAAATGCCGGTACCCGACATCGGGCACCCACTGCGAAGATGAGTGGTGCTCAAACCGTGGCTGCTGCGGGCACGAGCCTACACCTTGGAGTCGCCCATGACCGTCCTTATGGGTCTAGACCTTTCCGCTCGGGCGGCTGCCTGCATGATAGTGGGAACGCACTGGGATGGGCAGTTCTCGCGCGTTGCTACTCGCACGTTCGGTGAATCCCTGGCAAAGGATGCCACGGACTTGGAGCGTGCCAGGCGCTGCGAGCTCATCGCCGATCAGATCGTTGGCTTTGCTCAGGGTCTGCTCGTGACCGAAGCCTGGATCGAAGGCTATGCTTTCAGCCGGCACGACAGCGCCCACACGATCGGCGAGGTGGGCGGTGTCGTGCGCTTGGAGCTCGTCCGTGCCGGCATCGCGATCCACACCGCGAACATGGGGACGGCGCGCAAGCTGCTCCTGGGCAAGTGCCCGCGCAAAGGGGCGAAGGTCGCCGCGGCTCAGGCGCTCAGGGCAGCTGGCTCGCCCGCATGGACGCTGGACGAGAGCGATGCGTTCGTGTGTGCGAACCTGGGGCTGTCCGAGCACGCGGGCGCGTTCTGCTTTGCCACCACGCCGCCGCCACCAGAACCGAAGAAGCGAAAGGCAAAGCCATGAGAACGATCATCATCGGTCCGTGCCGCAGCGGGAAGAGCTCGCTAGCCAGAGAGCTGCGCTCGGTAGGCATCCCGACATTTTGCGGCGATCCCAAGAGCGAAGCGAAGGACGTCGAGGACGACGTGACCTACCTGCCCGAGGGCTTGCCCATTTCGGGCAAAGATGGCGCCGCACAGTGGATCGCTGACAATTGGTTCACGATGCCAGGGCCGTGGTGCTGCGAGTCCTGGGTGATGGCGCGGGCGCTGCGCCGGTGGCTGGCAGAACACCCGCAGGGCTGCCCCGGCGAGGTGCTCCCCTGCGACGAGATCATCGTGTTCACGAAACAGCACGCCCACGCCGTCACGAAGCCGGGGCAGATCACCCAGGCCAAGGCTGTAGCGACGGTCTGGAACACCATCAAACACCACTTCACCGACATTACGGAGACACGATGATGGAAGAGACATACGAACGAGACCTTGGCGCACACGAGATCATCGTGCGCAAGAACAAGGTTTTCGAGCTGATGAAAGAAGTCGACAAGCTGGAGGCAGCGATCGACGAGAACAAGCGCCACATCAGAACGATCACGATCGGAAAGGCAAGCGTCGAGTCAGTGATCAGAATGCTGCGCCATGAGATCGACAGCGGCAAGACACTGGAGCGGCGCAAGGTGCAGGACGAGTTGCCGTTTACGGACCCGGCGGCGCCCTGTGTTCCGCCTACTCCGCCCGCCGAAAAGTTCCGCGGCATCGACGGACTGAGCGACGAGCCCGACCCGGAGACAGACCCACCGGGTCACCCAAGCGATGACCCACAGAGCTACGGCTACGGAGCAGCTCAGCCCGACCCGCGGGTGGACGAGAACCTGTTCGCGCGCATGTACCCGATGCAGCGCACGGAAGACGCTCTGTGGACAGAGCTGGTCGGGTTCGTACTCGACCCCGATCAGGCGGCGCTCGTGATGATGAAGGCGCTGCCCCCCGATGGCTCGCCAGCCTTCGACGCCATTGCCAATTGGTCGCGCACAGAGAAGGCGCGCAAGCAAGGCCAGGAGCGGGCGCAGCTGGGCACCACGATCCCCGGTCTCTACATCCCAACGGTGCGCATGCCGAAGGAGATGGCCGAGTTGCTAAAGCCAGCGCCAAAGAAGCGAGGCGCTCGCCCGCTGTCGTCGCCGACTCCGGATGCGCCTGCTACCCCGCCGGCAAAGAAGACGCGCAAGCGCCGCAGCGGGAGTACACAGCACAGTGACTGACGCGCAGGAAGCAGAATTGCGCAGGCTGGTCACTGAGCCCACGTTGGTAAGCGACGGGTCGCTGCGCATGACCATCGCCAACCTGCTGGGCTGGCAGATCGACGTGTCATACTTCACCAGCGCTGACAAGCCATGGGGACACGGATACGCGCAGGGTGTCGTGAACGATCGTCTAGGTGACCTAGAGGAAGCGGTGAGCCTCATTCGAGGCCACCTCGTCCTCTGATCAGAAGCCGGTACCGAAGGTAGCGCCCGTCTGAGCGATCCCGCCGACGGGTGCCGATGACAGCGCAGCGCGAGGCTTGGCAGGGCCCGCGCTGGCCTGTCCCATCTGAGCCTGCGCGGCGTTGTAGTCTCGAGCCATCTGCCCCACCTTGCGCGAGAACGCAGGCGAGCCAGCTCCGTCTGCGTCGGGGAACAGCAGGCTCAGGCGCATCAGTAGCGCATCGTCGAGTGGCTTGCCTGCCAGCTGCGCCGCGGCGATCTTCTGCAGCACGCGCATCTGCGTGCGTTCGTAGAGACGCGGGCGCCGCTCCTGCAGCGTCTGGAGTTCCTGCACGCGAGCGCTGCCTATGTTGCTGACCACGCGCATCGGGTCTTTGAGCGCGTTCCAGTACATCGCGAAGTCTTCGATCTGGTCACGGCTCGGCGGGTTGCCGTCTGGGCGCATGAAGGTCGGATTCGAGTTGACGGGTAGTCTCTGCTGCAGGAACGCCCGATCGCCAGCGGCGCGCCCCGCCAGCATCAGGTAGGTCTCTGGCGCGCGCTCCTGCAATGACTTGTAGTCCTGCCCCATGGCCTGGAAAAACTGCTCGTCGTTCTGCAGCGCAGCTCGGTTGCGCTGGAACGCGGCTTGCGGTGTCTGGTCCGAGCCCATGAAGCGCGCCAGGCCGTGCGAGATGCCCTGACGCCGTGCGATCTGAGCGATGGCCGAGTCCTCGCCGGCTCCGGTAACCGCCTGGGCAGTTTTTCGGGCAACGGCTCCGAGCAGGGAACCGGAGTCGCCTCGAACTCGAGAGGACGCGATCCAGTCGTCGACACCTCTGTCGATGCCACGATCCACAGCACCGGAGAGACGACGAAAAGCGTTTGCGAGGTCACCGGTCACATACTCCCTGGCGAGTCCGCCAACGATCGGAACAGCCCCTGCCACCTGTCCGAGCGCTCCCATGCGCGCGCTGGCGTCCTGGACTTCCTCGGCGAGCCCCATGGTGCGGCGGACCTTGGCGACCTGCTCCGCCATGCGTTTTCCGGCTGCGGCATCCCCGTATTGTGACCTGACGCTCGACAGCTGGTCCAGCGCATCGAGCACGGCGTTCACGTGGCGCTGCTTGCCCAGGTCGTCACCCTTGAGCAGGCTCTGGATCTTCGACTCCCAGCCCTCGGTCTTCCAGAGCGACTGATAGTCCTTGCTCGTGCGCTTTAGGACTGATTCCTCGAACACCTTCATCGACGGCAGCAGCTGGTCGTGGATGACCGCGTTGTAAGCCTTCTGCATGTCGCCGGCCTTGCCCCACACCGCCGGGTCCTCGAGCGCGCTGCGCACCTGGCTCGCGAGCGTCCCCACACGTGGGATGAGTTCCTGATGCCCGATCGGCGACAGGCTGTTCTGCGCGCCCTGCTCGAACGAGAGCTTGTAGTCCTGCAGGCTGCGCTTGAAAGCGTCGGCCGCCTCGAACATCTGCCGGCCCGTCTTGGCTTCGGTGAGGGCTTTCGCGTTGTCCATCAGCGCGAGCACCAGCCCCTTCTGCCCGGGAACCGGGTATTGCAGACCCGTCTTGCCGGCGCTGGCTGCGTAGGCGCGCGCCTCGCCTCGGAGCGTGCCAGCGAGCTCGGCTGCCTGCTTGGCGATGCCGTCGGTCACAAGGCGCTGGCTCGCGATCTCGCCGCTCACGTTGGCGCTGACATCCAGGACCTTACCGCTGCCGGCGACGTTGGGCAGATCGGCCATGATGTCGGTCAGGCTGCGCTGCATCTCCCGGGTGGACACATCCAGGATGGCTTCGCGGTTCTGGTACAGCCGGCGCTGCCGCCCGAAGCTGTCCGCCTCGGGGGAAGGTAGCTTCCCCCCGATCGCCTGCTCGACCACTTCGTTGGCTTCCGAGCGGCTGGCGTTGTTCAGCGCTCGGTCCATGCCGTCCTCGACCGCGGCAGACTCTGCCTGGCGCTGGACGGCCTTCTCGGCGCCGGGAACCTTCAACGGGATCTCGCCCTCGAACAGGGTTTCTCCGGTCTCGCCCGAGACGTAGCGCCCGTAGACGCTGTCCCGATCGAGGTCTCGCGCCGCCTGCAGCCGGTGCCGGCCGTCGCGCAGCACGAGCTCTCCCGCGTCGTCGACTACGGTGATCCCCCTGCGACCGTCGTTGCCCGCGACGCGTCCGGTCTCGGCGAAGGTCGGATCGGCCTTCAACGCTTCGACTCGCTGCAGGTCGGACAGGCCGCCGTTGACGGCTTCGCCGTCCAGCGCCAGCGCCTTCATGTCTTCCAGGGTCTTACCTGCCAGGTTCGGCGCTCGGCTGGCGGCTTCCTGCTCGGCGCCCTTGGCCACGTCCTCGAGGGTTGCCCGCTCGGCGCCCTCCACCGCTTCGGTATCGGCGAACCGGGAAGCCTTGCCGGCCGCCTTGGCAGCTCCGCCGAACAGCGCGTAACTCGCTGCGCCAAGGCCGAAGTTTAGCCCTCCAAATATAAGCGCGTTCTCGGCGTCCAGCCCCGGGTCCTCCCCCAGGTACTGGTGCCGCTCGTAAGCGGCCTGCGCCGCTCCCACGAGCCCGCCTGCCGCGCTCTCCCCCGCCAGGGCGGCAGCACCCGCTGCCAGTCCGCCGCGCACAGCTCCGAGGCCCACGGCCGCCTCAGTAGCGAGCCCACCGGTGGCAGCGCCGAGCGCGACCTGGGGCAGGACGTCCGCTGCGAAGCTCAGTGCCGGGTGCTCCTGCTCGGACACGTCCGCCCGCGCCTGGATATCCTCGTCCGAGCCGAAGCCGCGAGCCAGGCCTAGGGTGGCGCCGCGCAGCACGCGCTCCCCCTGCGCCTGCGCCTGCTGCCCGAAGGTGCCGAAGTCGACCGACTTGGCGGCTTCGTCCGCCTGCTCGTCGGTGGGGACGTGCCAGCCCTGCGCCAGGAGCCCGGAAGGGTCCGTGACGATCCGGAGCTCGCCCGTCTCTGGGTTCTGCAGGATCGGCATTACAGTCGCCTCTCGAGCCCATTGGCGTATTCGGTCTCGCTGCCGGTGTAGTACCCGCCGTCCTTCAGCGCCGCGGCATACGCGCGCGCGTCCCCGCGCTCGAGCGCTGCCCAGGCGTCCGGGTACTTCCGGCGGATCAGGTCAATGTGGTCGTCCACCGACTCCGCCACGGAGTCATAGGCCCGGAAGTTCTGCATCACCCGCTTGGCTTCGGCCCCCTCTCCCTCGGTCGTCTCGAACGCCGCCGAGGCCTTGCCCTTGGTGGCCTTGTGGCCAAACATGTTGTTATTCGGTGCGTGCTGCCCGTCGCCCGTCTCGTGCGCCGCCTGCGCTACCAGGATCTTCAGCCCCTCGGGCGGCAGCTCGCGCCCTGCCACGCGCTGTACCTCGGAAGCGACGTCGGCAATCGGGTCGGCGCTGGACTGCGGACCCTGACCGGTGGCTTCCCGCGTGGCAGCGTCCAGCCCCTCACGCGGGCGCATGCGCTCCCGCTCCACCATCTGGCGCGCTTTTCCTGGCTCGAGCGGCGTTCCCATGTCGACGGCGCCGTGCTGCTGTGGCGGGCGGGCCCCCTGCGCGTCGATCCTGCCTTCGTACGCTCCAGCGGCCGATCCGTAGGCCGCCGTGTTCTGCGCTCGGGTCTGCTCCTGCTGCCCCTTCAGGCGCTCGACAGCCGCAACGATCCCCTGCTCGGTGTTGAGCCCGAGGCTGATGCGCGCGGCATCGCGGTCGGCATCGGTTGGAGCTCGACCCGGGTTCTGCTGTTTGGCCTCGGCGGCGACCAGCGCCTCGAGCGCGGCGCGCACCTTGGAGCCCTCCTCCGAGGTGGCCGCGTTGTCGATGTTCCGCAGGCCGGGAATGCCCTGCATGAAGGCGTCGCCCTTGCCGGCGCCAGGGATGCCCGCCTTGAGGATCGCCGCACGGTTCTTGAACGTGCCGCTATCGGGGTCCCACCCGACCAGACCGAGCGCATTGGCAGCCCGATCTACGTTCATTTCTGCCTGGCGCTGCTCCTGCGCTGCCTTGCCGTATTTGGCGACGTCGCCCGGCTTCGGCTGCGCGACAACGGGCGCTTTTTCGAGCGTCTTGCCGAGGCTGATACGCTGCTGCTCCTGCTCGTATAGCCCCTGCTTCTGCCGCAGGTCCGCCAGGATCGCCGGAGTCTGCGCCTCGAAAGCGTCGGCCTTGGTGATCTGCTGGGTGGCTTCCACCTTGTCAGCCGCGATCTTGTAGAGCGCTGCCTTGCCTGCCGCCATGGCCTGTTCCTTCGAACCGATCTGGTCCGCCAGGACATGCAGCTTGGCGTCGCGCATGTTGATCTGCTTCTTGACGTTCTGGTCAATCGCGTTGTCGATCATGCGCAGGCCAGCGTCGGAGCCCACATAGCCGAGCATGGCGGCGCCGAGCACCGAGAACACGGCTCCGATCGCGCCCTCTGCGCTGATCAGGTCCGTTTTGATATCCATGTTCGCGGTGGCGGTCTGCTCGCCCTTCCACCGGTCGAGCTTCGCCTGCTGCTCGGCGATCTCCTTCTCGCGCGCCTGCTTCTCTGCGTCGAGCTGCGCCATGCGCTCGACCGCCGCCGTGCGGTACACGTTCGCCTCGGCTTCGCGCGCCGAGTACGTGGAAAGCATTTGGTTCGTGTTCAGCGTTCCGCGCTCGTCCGCCTGCTGCGCTGCGATGTCTGCGGGCAGTGCGCCCTCCCGCTGCGCGAGCTGCAAGCCACCGCTGCCGTAGCCGGACTGCGGCGCCTGGCTCGCTCCGTTCTGGACAATGTTGCCCGTCGATGGGTCCACCGCGTGCGGAGTACCGGGGATGGGCTGGAGCGGCATACCGCCCGGCTCCGAGCTCGCCGCCGCTGCTGGGGTCGGCGCTGGTGCGCCGGTCACCTCGGGCATGGGAGTGTTCCAGTTCTTGACCGGGTCCTCCCACACCGTGTCGGCGTGCGCCTGCTGCTCGGGCGTTACCCCAGTGTCGGCCGGCATGATCTGCCCGGACATCGGGTCCACGACCATGTCGGTTCCCTCGATGGGCTGCGGTGGCATCTGCGGCGCCATGTCGGGCGTCGATGCGTCGGGCGCGGGGGACATGTTCAGGTCGGTCGTGCCCTGACGCTCGGGCGCGCGCGGGAACAGTGACGACACCTCTGGCTCACCGTTGACCCACTGGCTCGTCCCGTCGTCGAAGATCAGATTCCCGTAACCCAGCTGATCGCTGTCGTCGATCGACGGGTCCGGGTCAAAGAATAGGGGTTGGGTCACGCTCGCGCCTCAGCCTTCCGGCCCTTGCGGTGTTTCTTGATTTCGTCAATCTCGCGCTGCAGGTGAGCGATCGCGGTGTGCTGCGCGAGTGCCAGGCGCCCCGTGTCCACCGTAAGCGTGCCATCCTTCGATGCTGACACCGCCGGCCCAAACAGCTTCGACTTGCGCAATCCCTGGGCCATGGGCGTCGTGTGGCGCCCTGGCGCGCGCCCAGGCTTGTCTGGCTCGGTGTACTCGTATTCGCTGCCCGGACTGTCGCGCAGCGCCTGTGCCACCTCCTTCGAGCTCACCGGTCGGATGTTCTTCTTTGCGCGCTCGTCGGACACCAGCCGGCCAGCGCCGACCAGCAGCGAGCCGCCGGCCTGGATGAGCTGGTTACTCTGCGAGGTGGCGTTGTTCTGGTTGTTGATGACCAGGCCCTGCGCTAGCGCTTGCTGCTGCAGCTGAACCTGCTGCGCGTTCGAGAGCTGGCTTTGCGCGAACTGCTGCCATCCGAGGTCCACCGCATTCTGAACCTGCGCCGCATTCAGCCCGAGCTGCGCCGCCTGCAGCGATGCGTTTTGATTGGCCTGGCGCGCATCCTCGCCGATCTGCGCGAACGCTCTCACCTGGGTGTCGTTCAGATTCAGCTGCTGGAGCGAGGCATCCAGATTGCTCTTCAACACGTTGATGTCCGCGTTCCGGATATCGCTCGAAATCTGCCCCTGGATGGACAGCGCCTGAACACGCTGCGCGCTGCCGGCGAGTTCGGCTTGCGTGGCCGCGATCTGCCCCTGCTGGTTGATGGCCGAGCCCTGCAGGTTGATGTTCGCGGCGTTCGCCAAAGCGGTCTGGCGGGTGGCGTCTGCCTGGGAACGGAGCTGGCCAGCGGCCGTCGCGGCGCCGAGTAGCTGCTGGTCCTGCGCGGTCTGCGCCTGGGTGGCAGCCTGGTACGCGGAGAGCTTCTGCGCATCGGCCTGGCTCAGCAAGCCACCAGCGGCAACGCGCGCCTGCAGTAGCTGAGCGTCCGACTGGCTCAGCAGCTGGCCTGCGCTGATCTTGGACTGGAGCTGCTGCGCGTCGGCCTGGCTCAGAACCTGAGCCCCGCTCTGCTGAGCAGACAGCCGCTGACCGCCCGCGGCCACTCGAGCGGCAGCCGCGGATTGGAAGGCGGAGAGCCGCTGAGCGTCGGCAGCGGAAAGGATCTGACCGGCAGCGACGTGGGCCTGCAGCTTCTGCGCCGTGGATTCGCTGATCAGCGAACCAGCGTTGGATAGCGCTGCCAGCTGGCGCGTCTTGAATGTCTCGTTTTCCTGCGCCGAAAGCGCGGCAGCCTGCCCGCGTGTCTCAGCCTGGATCGCCGCACCTTCGCTCTGAGCGCGGCGCATAGCCTGAGCCACCGCAGCCGGTCCACCGCGGGCGCTACGGGCAATTGCAATGGCCGTCCGGGTGTCCTTGTCGCTCTGAGACTGCAGAAGCGCCTGCGCGGCGCTGGGGCCCTGTGCCTCGTTGGCATAGTCGTTCAGCGCCCGTACGTTGCCGTTCGTGGTGCTCAGGTTCTGCAGGTCGGCGGCCGAGTTGCCAGCGTTCTGAACCCGGAACGTATCCAGATCGCCAGCGGCCTGTAGCGCCTCGTTCGCCCGGAAACTCTGCAGCCCGCGCGCGGCCTGGATGCTTTCCTCTGGAGCGAACTCCTGCAGGTTTCTCACCCCCTGTTGAGTGCCAGTGGTGTTGAACGTCTGAAGCTGTCCCACGCCCTCCTGCGTGCCGGTCGACTGGAATTGGTTCAGGCGCTGGATGCCCGTGTTCGCGTTGCTCGGGTTGAACGAGTCCAGCCGCTCGATCCCCGCCTGATCGGTGCGGAAGTTCGAGAGAGGAACGGCGCCGCTGGTGTCGGCGCGAGCCGCGCGGATGCCTGCCGCTCCGCTGTCGTTGGGCTGGAAGGACTGCGCCGCGGCAAGCGCGCTCTGCTGCGCCGCCTGGCCTGCGCCGGATTCCCTGATCTGCGGGGCAGCGCGGTTCGCTGCTGCAGCGCCTGTGGCCGCAAAGTTCGGGGTGGACTGCTGGGCAGCGCCAGGGAACTGGTTGGCCAGCGCCTGCACGTTGGACGACACGTCGCGCTGGATCACCTGCGGTCGGTTCTCCGTGACCGCCGGGAATTGGTTCACGGTCGGCGCGCGCGTCGCCACGCCGGGAGAGCTGGCCAGTCCCGCTGCCAGGTCCGGGCGGTTCGTGCCTGCGAACTGGTTGGCGACGCTCTGAATGCGCTGCGCGGCTCCGCTGGCGTTCTGCGAGTTGGCGAGCGCTGCCGCCTGGGTCGCGTCCATGGCCGCCGTTGTTTGCGGCGAGAACGGCTGCAGTGGAGGCTGCTGCGCAGGGCCAGGCCTGCTCGCGATCCCAGCAGCCGAGAGCCCAATGCCGGCAGCTCCAGCTAGCCCGCCGATCACCTGTCCCGCCGTGATGCCTCCCCCGGCTGCTGCCGCGGCGCCAGCGCCGGCCGCCCCTGCGGCACCTGATCCTGGGATCAGAAACGGAGCGGACTGTGGCGCCAGGCCGACGCTGTTGCCGATCGCGCTGCCAGCGCCGAGACCGCCCGCGGCAGCGCCTGCTGCCAGTACTCCGTAGGGCGCCGCCAGGATGCCGGCCGTAACGGGGTCGCGACTGATGGCCCGCAGCGTCGGCAACACGGTGCTGCCGAAGCTTCCGGGGTTCGGGCGCTCGTCCCCCGTGTAGCGCTGGCCAGTGGCGGGATTGATCTGCCCGGCCTTGATCGGCGTTCTCCCCTGCGGGTTCTGCTGCGCGTTGATGTTGCCCGTTTGCTGGGCAGACATTCGCAGCAGCAGCGCGGCTCGGCGCCTCCGGGTCTCTTCTTCAGCGGCCAGTTGCGCCGCGGTCTTTTCCGCAGCCTGCGGAGCGGCCGCGGTTCCTTCGCCTAGAAAGTCATCATCTCGTGCGGCCATCATTCATCCCATCTGCACAGGGCTCTTGAGAGCCGATTTGCCTGCGTCGTCCACGTCCATCGTCCAGTAATGGTAGGCGAGCCCCTCGCTTGCGATCGCTTCGTTCGGACGGATCGCGATGTTGATCGTTGTCGCGGTTGTGGGGTCGAACCACGACCACGGTCCGGGTGTGCGCTGCGCTACGCGGTCGGCGACGTCGCCTCCCTCTAGCTGCCCGCTTAGGTGCGGGGTAACCGACGTGACCGATGAATTGATGCCTCGGCGGTACCCCTCTGGGTTCTCCTGCACGTTTACACCGCTAGGCAAAGACGCCGCAGCTGTAGTGCGAGAACCAAGGCCCAACACAGCTAGCCAGCGAGTGTTGGCCAGTCCCCAGCTCGGAGTCACGCTATTGGAGCTCTGGGTTTGCAACGTGACTCCGGGGGAGAACACAGCGAGCTCGATGGGCGCAGTTGGGTGCGAGTTGCGGATCGTCCAGTGGTTCACGAATGCCGCAGCGGTTCCGCCGGTCCAAGCAAAAGCAACAGGGCTGACCTCGGTGCCGTCCAGTGTTCGTTCCAGTACCGTTACGCGCTGCGATCCGGCGACAGACACGGTGGCTCGCTGAACCCAGCCTGCAGAAGTAGCGGCGTCCACAGAATCGGCTACCAGTACCACCACGACCATTCTGTCGCCGATCGCTCGGTTGCTGGCCAGCGTGACGTTGATCGATGCAACGGCGGTGTTCTGTGTCGAGATACCCGCGTTGACCACGTTGGGGAACGGTGTATCAACCTCCCAGTCCACTCGCACACATTCGCACTTCATCTGATTGGGCGTGAATACGAACGAGTAGGGGGAGCCAGCGGAAAGCGGGTTCACTAACTGAAGCGCTGATATGAATCCGTTGTTGGCGTTCGCCTGCTGGAAAAGGGTCACTGCGTTGACCTCTGCAAAGTTCAGCGTCTCTACTGTCTGATCGTCGTATGTGGCGATGCAGCGCAGTGTGCAGTCTCCACGATATTCGCCGTAGAACTGGTAGTTCAGCACGCGCCCGAACTGGCCGAGGCCGAACGGGTGGATCGAGCCCGAGCGCCAGGCGTTCGCGATCAGCGCAACGGGCGGATGACTGGCGCGCTGCTGCCGAACCACGTTGTTTTGAAGCAGCACGACGCGATCTTGGTACTGCGCTGCTGCTGACGTTGGCGCCCCGTATGGCCCTTCCGCCACCCACTCTTGTTGCACGATGTCATACAGCAGGCAGAGGCTGTCTGTTCCGCCCGCGTTGTTGCACAGGAAGCGCACCGTCTGATCCGCCGCCATGTACACCGCGGCGCTGATCACCGGGAACGCCAGCAGCCGGTCCTGAACGGCCATGCCGATCGGCTGCGGGGTAGTGCCACCTCGAGGTAACAGGTAGATCTGATCGATCAGCCCCTGGAACATGATACCGAGCGAACACTCGACCACGCTGCGCCAGCCGAGTACCCCGCCGTAGAGACCCACGTCGCTCGGCAGGCGCCGCGGCGCGCCAATGTCGCCGTTGCCGTTGTCGTCGAGCCCCGGACCGTCGAGCTCGAACAGCTCCGTGGCCGTGAAAGCGATCCGCCGCTCGTCGAGGCGGACCACCGCCAGCACCCGGCCGCGCGTGTCGCGCTCGAATCCGATCTCGTCGCTCCAATTGACCTGCTCGGCGACGAACAGCGGACGGCTCTCCTGGATGCGCGAGCCAGCGGGCAGGTTGCCGGTCAGGATGCGATCTGCAGATGCGGCAATCGAGCTGGCCGGCTCCGGTGCGATGAAAGGCAGCGGGCCAGAGAGGGAGCCTCGGGCGCCCTGCGTGTACAAGATCTCCCGGGCAGATAGCGCCGCGTCAGACAGTAGGAAGGAAACACCCGCATTGACCGATGCCCCTTGGGGTGCACTGGTAACCGTGACATCTCGGAAAAACGTGAGATTGCCGTTGGCAGTGTTCAGTGTGCGATAAAACACGATCGCCGGGACGTCGTTCGTGGGCGAGAACCCACCGAAGTCAGAGCGCGTGTAGCGCAGCGAATGAGGGGACACACCCGCCGCAGTGATCGTGTTCTGCGCACCCGCGAGCGTAACGCTGACAACATCACTAGGTGTCGACTGGATGCGGCGACCCTTTGAATCGAATGTCTCAAATACCGCAACGATCTGATAGGTTCCGAGCAAGGTAAGAGCGCCCGCGCCCACCACACCGCCGGGCAGCTGCACCCGAGGCGTTGTTAGAAATCCAGACTCGTTGCAAACTCGCCCGTCGAAGGCGTGGATTATGCCGCCCGATACGTAGAGCACGTCGCCCAGGTTGACGGACTGCTTCCGGTCCGTGCTGGCCAGGTCGCACTCGCTGATCACGGGCACTGCCACTCCTGCCTCTGTCAGCGTGGCTCGCGCCCAGTAGGAATGACCCGTCGCCGCGTCGAACGCCAGGTTCGGAAGCTGGCCAATGCTACAGGCCGATGCGACAAGCCGATCCACCGCGCACTGCGGCATGATGAGACGCGAACCGCCCTCGAACAGACTCGCGCCAACCATGAAGTGGGTGCGTGCGCCCGCGGTGGTGTCTTGGATCGTGGAAGCAAAGAAGGCGCGCCCGCGCACGTTCAGGAGCTTCGAATTTGCCAGCGCGTTGTCCCATGCAGTGAGCCCAGTGGTGACGTGTGTGCTGTTGATGAAGCCCCGCACTGCCACAAGCGGGTTTCCTGTCACCACCTGCGGCAGCGTGACGATGATGCGCCCGATCGTTGACACGGGGGACGCAGCGCACATACCGATCTGCCCGAGCACGGCAGCAAACATCGCTGGCGTGTTCGTCTGCAGCGCCGATGTCGCTCCCAGGTAGGTCGACATGTTGCACGCGCCCGTACCATTGATGATGCAAGCGAAGTGAATGCGTACCGTTGCGGTGAGCGTGGCTTCAGTGAATATCGTCACGAAGTCGGCCAGCACGGCTGGGCCAGCAAAGTCGTGGGTCTCTGTCCCATCGACGTCGAAGCCATGGATTCGGGTGAGCGGACCGACGCGGCCGTATCCCATCCAGAATGTAGTGCGCTCGTGCGCCAGCGACATGTCCAGCGTCGTGATGGCTCCGCCCGCGCCAGCGGGGTCGGTGAGAGCCGTCAGCTGCGTGTCCACCGCCGGATCGAAGCGGCGCAGCTTTGGCGTCGTGCCCTCCACACCGCCAATGAAGAACTTGGTTCCGGTGCACACCACCCGTGGCTTGCTGTGCCCCACAAGCGTTTGAGCCAGTACGGTCGAGTCCTTGGCAGCGTCGAGCACATGCACGAAGGTGTCTGCTCCGAGCTCGTACACCAGACATACCAATCCGTTGCCTGCTGCGACGTCCATCGCCACGATGCTGGTGCGCCGGGGAACGCGGGCGATGTCGCGGATATTGGACATCAGGCTGAGCTGCGGATCGGGCGCAGGGTCCGTGCCGTGCCAGGCGTAGAGCGGCTCCCCCAGGAACTCCAGCACCGTCTGCGGAGCGGTGGGCGAGTATACCCCATTGCCAAACGGATCGTTGTTCTGCCCGAAGCCGAGCAAGCGCCCTTCGTAGCTAGCCAGGTCGAACAGCGTGAGTGTGCCGCCGATCTGGGTAACCATCGACAGCGCGTCATAGTCGTAGCGCATGCCCAGGCGCCCCTTCTTGCGGATCGCCAGGTTCTCGATCGCGCGCGGGCGCCCAGGCTCCAGCAACCGATCGTCGGTCGTCTGGTCCAAGCCCATCACGAAGGGGAAGTATTTGGTCGTGACCATCAGTTGTACCGAGAGCTCGGCGGAGGCGGGACCTTATGGCTCGTTGCGCTGTCGATCTGGTCCTTGATCAGCTGCTCGCGACGTCGCGACAGCGGGAACGACTCTGTGCCGTCCATGTCGTCGGTGTCGTCCGGCAGCACGCGCTTTGCCAAGCGCTCGAGCAGAGCCATCAGGAGCCGCCGCAGCGGGCTGGCCAGCTTCACAGCGTCACCTTCCCAAGCGTAGGCAGCGAGTCGAGCACGGCGGGTAACCCGTTGCCGTACGGGCGGCAGAAGCTCAGCCCGTGCATCAGGCGCAACCCGGCGCGTACTGCGTTGCCAGAGTTGCCTTCCACCGTGCTTACCCGATCCGGCTCCACGCCGGTCACGATGCCGCAGTGACCAGTGCCGTCGTCGCGCACCCAAAAGCTGACATCACCCGGCAGTGGGACGTCTGTTTCGGGGAACCTGCGCGCCAGGTGGCTGACGCTCGCCTCAGCGCACTCGATGCCGGCACTGCGCAGGATCGCGCTGACGAACGCCGCACACCACGGATTGCCGCTGTGTACTCCGCAGGCCTGTAGCCACGCATCGATCTCGGGCCCCTGGTTGGTGCTTGTCTCGGTCAGGCCCACCCACTTGAGCGCGCCGAGCACTACGCGTTGGCGCCACGCCGGCAATTGCTCGAGGTCCATCGCCCATTGCGTGCGCGGCCCAAGCTGGCCGTCCGCCTTGAGCTTCTGCCCGTCCGGTCCGACGCGCAAGCGCTGGAAGGCCGCCAGGTCGACCGGGTTCACTGGAGCGCCTTGGTGAGCGCCTGCGCCACGTCTTTGATTGGGCCCATGAGCCCAGGATACCGCATGCCGGCCGCCGTGGCTGCCAATCCGAGCAAGGCGGCCGCGATCGGCACCCACACGCGGCGCCTGGGGGCCTCCCTGCTGCGTCGGCGCTGCTGGAACGCCCGAACGCTCTTGGGGGAAGCCCCGACGCCAGGAAGGGTATCCTCGTGCGGGCCAGTGGCGCGCTCCGAGTACTGCTGCCGGAGCACGTTGATCGTGTCGGTCGCGATCTCCAGCTCGTGGCGCAGCCGCTGGTTCTCGACCTGAGCCTGGAACAGGTCGTCAGCCGCGCGCCGGGGGCGCACCAGCCGCAGGGGTCGCTTCGGTAACGGGGGCGGAACGGGGGTGTCAACCATAGTGGACATGGTGACAGACCGTCATCCCCCTGGCCAGTCGGCCCACATCACCCTACGGTGCCGTTCCACGTGAAACGAGCCATCACCCAAACGCGGCAATGATGACGTCAGCCGCGTTCAGAGCGAACGGCGGCACAAGCGCGGCCCCTGCTGCGATGACGGCGTTCTTGACCTGCTGGGTGTACTGGTTGGGGCTCGTGTTATCGAGCGTCACCACGAGAGCAATCACGGTCGGCTGCCGCAGCGAGAACGGGACTGCCGGGTCCGACATGTGGACCCGGCACTGGACGACAGGGGCGCCACTGCCCGGAGCGCTGGCGACGATGTCGAACTGGTAGAGCCAGGCAGTGGCCGCCATGTCACTTGGCCAGGCTGAAGAGCTCTTCCGCTTTGCGCTTGGCCTTGTTGGATGACGTCTCACGCACGGTGATCACGCGCGTCTTCTCGGGCTCGTCCGGTAGTGGGATGGCCTCCAAGGCGTCGCCGTTCTCGTCCAGTGTCACTTGGTATGTCTTGGTTGCCATGTCAGAGCTCCACGTAGTCAAGTAGGACGTCGACCGAACCGCCACCAATGTAGGGTTGCACCTGGATCGTCACGTCGCGAGAAGCGTCCGCCCAGATCTCTTGAGGAAGCTCCGCGTAGTTGTCCGCGTAGGTTGAAAGACCCATGTTCCACTCCTGCACCGCGTTGCCGTCGTGCCAGCGAACCGTAGCAAGGGCCTGTCCGCCCAGGTACGGGTCCTCGGGAGTGTTCGTTTTCATGCGCATGCGCAATGTGACGATGTTCTCGTAGGTGCCGACCGCTGGAAGCGGCGCGCCCATGGTGATGACCGTGACCTCTCCCGTGTCAGCAGAGACGTCTGTCCCGATGTAGCCGCGAGTCGTGGTCACGGAGTCCCGTACTCCAGTACGACCACGCCGGCAGTCCCCGATCCGGGTGGCAGAATGCCGAAGCATTTCTCTCCCGGCAGCAAAGGGAACTCGGTGTCTCCGTTGTTCACTCCACTGCCCCCGAATCCTGTTGCTGCCGTCAACGACGCATCGCCGATATAAAAGCCAGCGCTCTGCGCCGCGAACCGGAAGCGACCGGGTCCTTTGGCTAGCAGATCAGGCGTTGTGTCATTGATTGGCACGATGGTTGTTTTCATTTACGCTCCTAGGTAATAGCCGACATTTATTCTATTCAAGACGGCCAAGCCCGCCGCGGGCATGACGATCGTGGTGTTGGTGTTGGCGACGCTCGACTTCAGAGGATTCTCGAAGGTCAAGCTGACGTCCGTTTGAGTCCCGCCAGCGACCATTGCATTGCCCACGCTAAACGCGGGGTTGCCCGGTAGATTGGTCGTGGTGTGAATCAGTGTTGCTGTGCCCGCTAGCGCGGCCGTTGCGTTTCTCATCAACAGAAGGGTCGTGATGTGGTGGAACATCCCCGCGACCGCAGGCAGCGTGGCCGTCGCGATCGTGTTTGCGGCAGCAGTCGCTGTCACCCAGAGCATCGTTGGCTGCGGCTGGGCAATGATCGCGTAGTCCGCCTCGGTGGCTCGCCCCGTGACCACTGCGGAGCCTGATGTGTAAGCGGATACGCGGCACCGAATGCGGCGATACCCAGTGCACCCGACAGCGAAGGCTGCGTTCACGGCCCCGTTGATGACGAATTGCGCGATCAAGCTCTCACTGATCACAGCAGCCGCGGCGCCTGTGCTTCCCGGCAACGGCCTGGCGGGCAACGCAAAGTAGTTGGTCCCGTCGATGCTGGCCTCGAAAACGAACGTGGCGTTCACAGCTGCCGATCGGATATCGAACGTGGCCACGGCCTTGCCGTTCAGATCCATCAAGATCTCGGCATTGAGTGCGCCCAGTGTCGCGCTGGCCGTGCGCGCGTCGGTGAGCGTCTGCCCACCGATGATGTCCAAAGAACCAACAAACTCGTTACCGCGCGCGTCTAGGATTTGAGCCATTCTTTCACCCGATGAGATAGCGGATCTTGTAGGCTCCGCCCACCCGATCCAGTTGATCTGCTGCTGACACACGAACCGTCATGCTGCCGGCCGCTGGCGTTGCGCTGAATGTGACGTCATCGAGCTCCGGGCTGTTCGCGTCCGTATCGAGCACCGTCCCCCAGCCAATGAGCAGCTTGGAGCCTGCGCCGATCGCCGCGTCGACAACCACGACCGTATCTGATTGCTTGCCAGCGAAGGCGAGCGTGACCGTCGCATCGGTCATCGCCACCGCTCCGGCAGCTGGCGCCACCCATAGCGGCGGAGCTGCGGCGCCCTGAGAGGTCAGCACCTCACCCGCTGTTCCCGGGTCGCCTGCCAGGTTCCACGAGCCGTCAGCGCCCTCTATACGGAGCCGTTCTGCGGCGCCTGCGCTCACGACGAAGTCTGTACCCGCGTCCGCGTGCACCGTGGTCGCCGCTATCAGGTCAAGATCGTTTCCAACGAGCGTGATGTTTCCTGTTGCACCGGCTTGTATCGAGTCCGTAAAAGCCGTGTGCCCGAGATGCAGCGCACCCTGAGGGTGGAGATGCATGTCGCCACCCGCGTCGAGCTCGAGCGTACCGACGGCACTGGCGGTCAGATTGGCGTCCGCCGTGATGCCGGTTGCGCCTGCTGCTAAATTGAGCGCCTGGCCCGCGTCGATGATGGGCGTGTTCGCGCCCGAGTTCGGCCCCGCTGCGAGCACACTAGCCCAGTTGCCACCACCACCACCCGAGCTCAGGAGCGTGCACACCCAGCCGATCCCCGTCGAGTAGGCCAGCACCAGCCCCGCCACAGAAACGACCACTGTGGCCGCGTTGTTCACCAGCTGGCTTACTCCAGCCACGGCCAGCGTCACTGTCCCGCCAGACGCCACGCTCTCGATGCCGATCAAGACGCGTCGCCCTTGGTTCGTGACCGTCGCCGCAGGCAGCAGCACACGCGAGCCAGCCGCCGGGGGCACCACGCGCACGAACTCACCGAGCTTGGCCAGGTAGTTGCCGAACTGGCGCGGCGTTACGCTCTGGCCAGCGCCCATCTCCTGGAGGTCAATTTCCAGGTCGTTGAACAGCTTCCCGAGGGCTCGATCCGCTTCCTTCTCGAGTCCGGGGATCTCTCCAGGTGCCTGGAAGCGCATGGCGCCTGCTTACAGCTCTCCGCCGAACCTGTCGAAGTCGTAGCCGTCCCCGCGCGCGTCACGCGGCTCGAGCGGCAGCCCGCCGGTCAGCTTCTGCGCGCGCGCCGTGATCATGTCGGCGATCTTCATCTGCTGTTTCTCCCACATGGAGAACTGCGCCTGTGAGTCGCCGTCGGGCCCCGCCATCTTCATCAGCGTTCCCAGGATCGCATGCTCAATCCAGTTGGCCATTCCCGGGATCGTGTTTGCGTCCGCCGAGCGGTCCTGCCAGCCTTGGAGATACCAGAGCGCGTAGGAGCCCGAGACGGGCACCGGCGCGATCATCACCTGGCCCGCTGTCTCCGTGTTGCTCACGCCGTCAGGGATGACACGGCTTGCGAAGCCACGGGGGCCGCGGTTGGGGAGCCACCCACTGAACGCCGGGTCGTACTGCCAGTCGTGGATTGCGTTGAAGCTCAGTCTCTTCAGTGGATACCACCGCGTTCCGTTGACCAGGCAGCGCACGCCAGCGACGGCGATCGCATCGACAGGCCATGGAATCTCTGCGTAGGCTTCGCCAGCCACGGCTGCGGTGACGGGCAGCGTAGTTGTGGCCCCTCGAATCAGGTAGGCGCCCTCGCCGTCGTCGGCCAGCGCAACGAGCTCGCGCGTCTCACGCCAAGACGCATTGAAGAGCTGCCGGACGCGCCCGGTCGTGCCGATCGAGTGGCGGAGCGTCACCCCGCCGATGCTGAAGCGGTACGTGATATCGCCCTCGATGGCGAGCATGTTCCGCCAGCCGAAGGTCACGGCTTATTCCCCTGAGGCCAGGGCGGTGGGTAGCTCGACGGATGCCTCTGCTCCGTTATCTCGTCGTCGTCCGCCCAGTCCACTGCTCGACGACTCCCCGAAGCTCGCGAGGTAACGATCGGCGGAGCCCTGCCGGGGTTCGTCGGCGGGCGCCTGCTCGACGCTGACGGTTCGGCTGACGACTGCAGCGAGAAGTCGCCCTGCTCGTCGCTCAGCAAGGATTCCAAGGTAGTTCGCTCCCCCGTCTCGGACGCCGAGCACAGCGTCCGTAAGGTCTCGTTGTGACGCTTCAATTCTCGATCGTGCAGCTCGGTCAGCTCGGCCGTTCTCTGCTGCTCGTTTGCTTGCCGCTCGAGCTCCAAGAGCTTTCGTAGCCACCTGTTCGCGCGAGTGACTATCAACGTAGCGATCAGTGAGGAACACGTAACCAATGCACCGATCAAGGGCTGCCAAGAGACGGTTTCTAGGAGCTGGCTCATGGAGTTGCGTCATCGTAGCATCACCTCGGGCTGATTGGCCTATTGACGTAGAAAGTCGAAGCACACGCCTAGCACACCCACAGTGGCGGCGCCCTGTGCTGTCACCTGCACTGCTGCAGCTTCCCCCGCCTCGAGCGTGAGCGGCACCATATCTGCGGGCACCCAGATCCCGTCTCCCGCGCCGAACGTGGCAGCAGAGCCGGCGAAGGCGTAGACGAGCGGCTCCCCTACCTGCGCGAAGTTCCCACCGGCGACCACTGTCCCATCAGTGGTCATGATCAGGCTGACCTCGGTATTCGCGATGGCGGGGTAGCCCGTGGTTTTGCGAGCCACGCAGACGCGCTCAGTGTGGGTGCCGTCCACCGTGTTCTTGGTGGTCGCTGTCCCCTTCACGATCTCGACGGCAGCTGTGGAACCTGCTCCGCTGATCACGGCCAGCATCAGGTAGGCGCGCGTGATGCGGATCGGTACGGGAATCAGCGCGGCTCCCTGCCCGCCGTTTACGTCAATGCGCCCGAAGTTGACCAGCGTGGCCAGTCTTCCGCCCGCCGTCGGCAGCGTGACGCTGGCCTTCCCCGCGATGTAGTACGGCGCCGAGACAATGACGTTGCCGGGGTCGAGCATTCCGTGAGAGACGGCCATCAGTATCCCTTGGTGGGCCGCGGGCGCGGTTTCGGCTTGGGCTTGGGTGCCATCAGAGTCCTTGGAAAATGCCCGCGCGCGGGGGAGAGAAAGGCAATCCCACCCCGCGCGCGCGAGAAAGGTTACGCGGCGACCGGCTGATTCACCAGCGAGTCGACGAACACCTCGAGGCGCCAGCGCATCAGGGTCGCGCTGGTGGCTGCGCGGGTCGTGCCCAGCAGGTTCTGCACACCAACGATCACGTTTGTGGTGCTGACGGCATCCATGATGACGATGCCCGTTCCGTACTCGGGCGCCGCGGCGCTGTTGTTGTTCGGGGTGGCAGCGATGACGCTCGGCTCGCTGATGGCCGCCAGTGCCGCCGCTACGGACGTGTCCGGTGCAACGCTCGGGGTCGCGCCACCGATCACAGTCCACGCCTTCCAAACGAAACCGCAGTTAGCGACGGTTGCGCGCCTAGACCAACATTTCGTGTAGATGGTGCGCTGCGAGCCGGCGGGGAACGTCACGCCAAGCGTTGTCAGGTTGATGGGCGCGAGCAGCGCGAGAGTAACCGCTTCGTTGCCGACCGACTGCCCTTCGGCGAACACGGTGAAGGGGCGAGCGATCAGGAGCTTCGTGGCTTCCGGATCGTTGTTCTGGATCGCGCCGAGCACCGAGAATCCGCCGGATCCATCGGTGATGTTGGGGTCAAACAGGCCCGAGCTGGGCGTGGTGATGGTGAGTGCCATGTTTCAGAGCTTCACTTTCCGTAATCTACCCAGAATGAGACGTCGAAAACGGCGCCGTTGTCAGGGATGGCGGCCGCTGCGTTGGGGACAGCAGTGACCACGCGTAGCTTGCCAGTGGTCGGGTTGGTGTTGGTGGTACTCACATCGACCACGCCGAGAAAGCGGTTCGCGTTGGTTCCGGGAACCGTCGAGAATACCTGCGGGTTGACGTCCGCCATGCGCTGCGCCTGAGGGAACGTGATGTCAAACACGCCACCGGCGCCAGCTCCACAGCTGACGCCAGGGGTCGAGTCAGCGGCGCGCACGACCGCTGCGCCGCCGGTGATGTCCGCCACCAGGCGCACGCGCGTCGGTAGCGACCAGCCGGGATAGCTGACGATCTGGCAGGGAACACCCTGCGCGATGATGGTGGGAGCGCCCGCCATTACGTGGTCGCGATGCCGCTGATGTCAGCGCGGCCGTTCAGGTTGATGCCTCGGACGCCAAAGTGGAAGAAGCTCACCGTGCGGAACTCGTACTTGTCGTCCGAGCTGGCGCGCAGGATCTTCAGGCCGTCGCCATTCATCACCTTGGGCCAGCCACCGCCGACCGAGCGCACGCACCATCCGTCGTCTTCCATCTTCAGGAAGAACAGATCGCTCGACTGCATCGAGGGGCACGGCAGGCATTCGGCCATCATCTCGCCATAGACGATCTCGATGTACCGGTAACCGATCGTCGCCGTCTCGCCGTTGAGCATGCGGTATCCGCGCGCTGCAGCGATCTGGGTGAGCTGCGTCCAGCGCTGCGGGCTCATGATGACCGTGTAGGTCCCATCGGCGCCGTACAGCGCGTAGGCACGCTCGAGCGCGCGCAGGATGAGCGTGTCGAGTTGCTCACCGGCAACAGTCGGCAGGCGCCAGCCAGCCAGAGACGAGAGACGTGCGCGAACGACGCCGTTGAAGTTGGCGGAGTACACCGCGTTGCTCGGGTCGAATGGCGTCGCCGGCAGCCAATCCGACAGGGCCGGCGGCATCACGTTGGGCGAGTACCCGAGCGAGCCCTGGAAGTCGGTGTAGTTCCAGATGAAGAACGCCGACGCGCCCGCTGCCACGTTCAGCACGCCAGCGCCGAGAGAGCCATCGCTGGTCGAGCTCACGAACAGGCGCCCGTTGTCGATATCGATGTTTCGAACGTACAGCTTCTGGTCGTCGCCTACGCCGAGCAAGCTCGAGGTTGCCGGGGTGTTCGTCTGGCCCGCATCCTGAAGCGAGATGTTCAGGATCATCGCCAGGCGGAAGGCGCCAATCTGCAGCGGGTCCTGGAGCTGAATGAAGCCGCTCGCCAGGTTGGTCGTGCCGAGCGCGCCGGCGCCGTTCGCGGTGGACTTCGCCAGGCTCTTTCCCGAGCGGCCCACGAAGTAGCGTTCCTGGCGCTGCCCGAACTCCTTCGGCTGCTCGCGCATCTTGATCGCGAACAGCTCCATGTACGCGCCGTCGGGCACGCCACCGGAGCCCTGCGTCAGGGCCATGTCGAACTCGGAGATCACGAACCCGCCCTTGTATCCGGGGGGGAAGTATCCGAGCTGGAACTGCTCGCCGTCGAAGTTGGCGATGTCGTTCGCCTGCGCCTGCTGCTCCTGCACACCGGCACGGGTCGTGCCCTGCGCTACGGATGCCTGGAGGAGCGCCGGGTATGCCCAGGTCCGGCCCACGCTGTTGTGAACCTTCTGCTCGAGCTTCGCGAGCACTGGGCGCCGAACGAAGCTGAAAGCCTGCAGCGTCTGCTCATCTGGGAACAGGTCGTGCGCGAAACTGTCGAGAAACTTGGACATGCCGCGTCCTTTGGAGGGTAGGGAGGAACGACACTTCGCGGTGTCGACGCTCGCCTATCTGCCCGGACGCGGGCTAGCAGTTGGGGCCCCTGCTCGGGTTACCGGATTACCCCGGTCGGCCCATCAAAGCTGACAGGCCGACCGTGGGATGTCAAGCCCCGGTGGGGCGGACCTGCACGGGGTCGAACTTGAAGGCGTCGCCCTGCGCGTCGCGCGCGTGGTCCTGGCGGGCGATGTCTTCCGCTGTAGGCACGAGCCCGGATGCCTGCAATTCCGCCTCTTGAGCCTTCACGCGCTGGAGCTCGGCGCGGCGCTTATCGGTATCGAGCTCGGGATACATGGAGGCGGTGAGCTGCTGCACCAGGGTGGCGTTCGCCTTCTTCAGCGATTCGTTCTCCTGCTGCAGCAGCGCCGATGGCAGGATGTCCTTGGGGATCGCGTCGATCCAGCGCTGCAGCGCGTTGCGCTCAGACTCCATCTTGGCTGCAGCCGCCAGCGCCGTCTTGATGTCCGCGCGCAGCTTCTTGTTCGTCTCCCACAAGCTGCGGTTGTTCGTCAGGGTGGCGCTCATCACCTCGCCCTGCTCGCGTACGATGCCCTGGGCCTGCTTGAAGGCGCCTTGCCACTTCTCCGACTCGCTGCGCGTCTCGAACTGCGGAGGCAAGCCAGAGAGCGTGTCCGATGGTCTCACGATGGCCGAGCCTCGGGCGGAACCTGCGCCGGCTTGTCGTAGACGATGCCGACCAGTTCCAGCGCGAGCTCGCGCAGCGCTTGGCCCTCCTTCCACGTCACCGAGAGCTGGTGCAGCAGGTCCACATCGCGCCCCGTCTTCTCGTCGAACTGGTGCACCGTGTGTCCGGGCAGCGTCGCCACGAACTCGAGCTGTCGCTGAACTTCGTCTCGATTGGCCTGCATCTTCTGCGTGAGAGCGGCCATCACTTCTTGCTTCGTCATTTACTGAGTGCCTTTCGTTGCAGGCGCCGTAGCGCCGGGTCCAATGTGCCGAGCGCCTTCGCCTGGCGCTTCTCGAGCAGGTCACGGCGCAGGCCGGGCCCGAGCTCCTTCGGTCCGGCGAACGTTGCCACCGCTCGGCGGCGCTGTCGACGGTTCTCGCCTCGATGCGCAGCGAGCCCGCGCGCGGGGGGCGCTACGATGACCTCCGGTGGCGCCGGGCGCTCGCCGCCGACGGTCCAGCGCTCGATCCCGTCGGTCAGTACGGTACCCGGCGGGGCCAGGCGTTCCTCGATGTCCGCGAACGGGTGGCGCGTTCTCATCGCCTCAGCCTGTCCAGTACGCCAAACATGTCCAGCACCCACAGGCACGCAGCCAGAGTGAGTACCAAGACCGATCGATTCGTCCACGGTCAGCACTACTCGATCTCCCCCCGCGCGCGCTGCTGCGCCCGCGTGATCGCCCGGTTCTGGATCTGGCTCCATGTCAGCTTCTTGCCACCGCGCAGCTGCACTTCGTCTTTCTCGTCGTCCGGCGCCGTCATACGCGGGGTGAGAGACGCCGCAGAGGGCACGCCATCGCCGCTGTCCCTCGGCTTGACGACGGGGCGCGTCTGCGCTGGCTTGGCCGCTTGCGTGCGCGAGCGCTGCGGAGGGTCGGCGGGCGGATCGTCCTCCATCATGCGTGCGATCTCGCGCTTCAGTAGCTTGTCAGCTATCTCGTTCGGGTCTGCGTCGTACTCGTCGGTGTCCGAGTCGCGATATTTGCGCATCTCGACGTCGAGCATGTCGTTCCAGCCGTCGAGCTGCTTCAGCTTGTGTTTTCCGTCGAGCTCTCCGGACCAGTCGCGGGCGTTTGTCTTGGCGGCCGCGGGGGGTGCCGTTGCAGCCTCGTCTTTCTTGGTTGATTCCCCCGCAGCCGTTGTCTTGAGCGTGTCGCTCGGCTTGCCGGCGAGCTCGCGCTTCAGCTTCTGATTCTCGACGCGCAGGCGCACCGCGTCCGAGCTCGAGCCGATTGAGCGGCGCGCGCGCAGGCGCATGTAGTCGTCGATCGAGATCTTCGCGTTCTCGAGGAACGCCGCGTCGGCAGCTTCGAAGTCGACTTGCGGATTCGACGGGTCGGCGGCCACCTTCTCGGCAACCGCCTCCCACAGGTCCGCGATGGGGCCGAGCTTGCCAGCGGCTGTGTCGATCGCCTGGCGTGCTTCCTCGGCTGCCTGCCGTTCAGCGCGAGCCTCGGCCATGGTCTTCTCGTGCTCGCCTCGGATGTTTTCTTTGACCTTGCGCTCTCGGTTCTTGAGGCGAATCCATTCCTGTCGCGTGTCCTCGGGAATCTTGAAGAGCTTCGCCGCGTCCTCCGGGTTTTCCTCGCTCCACTTCTTCAGCGAGGCGAAGTCGTAGACGGCCTTGGGTGCTTCAACAGTCTTGCCACCATCGGTTGCTGTACTCGACGATGGTGAAACCTCTGCGCTTGCCGGTGCCTTGGCAGCTGCGGCAGTCGGTGCCTTGCCCGAAGTAGCCGGCTCCGCAGCAGTTGCCGCAGGCTTCGCTTTTGGGGGCGGCGCTGCGTCCTCCCCAGCCGCGGCGTCCTGCTGTTTCTGCCCCTCACCGGTGGCTTTGGCGATCGCTGCCTTCTGCCGGTCGGCGAATGCCTGCTCGGGGCGCAGCCCCTTCGGTTCCTCGGTGAGTGACGGAGCGATCGCCTTGCGCGCGGGTGTGATGCCGCTCACCGGTACGGGCGGTGGAGGTGGAGGGGACGGGGGTATTGCCCCGCCGGGTTTCTGTGCTGCTGCCATGTCGTGCCTTTCGTTCGAATCTTACGCGAGCGCTGGGGGCCCGCCAACGTTCTCGGGCGGCATGCCGCCCATGCCCGCGTCTAGCGGCGGGGGAGCCATCGGGGCAGGCGCTGGGGCGCCCGTGGGGAATGCCTGCTCGGGCGTCGCGTTCACGCTGACGTCCGCCTGGGCCATCGCAGCATCCTTCTCGTTCTGCATCTGGATGGCCAACACATCCTCGATCAGCCGCTTCATAAGATTGCGACGGTTCTGCGGCACGCCGTCTACCATGGCCCGGCGGTAGACGGGGATGATCTGCGCCAGCGCTGCGGGCGGGTCCGTCCATGGGTCGGGCGGCAGGTAGTGATCGGCCATAAACGCCGCTTCATCCGCAACCACGTCCTGATCGGCGTGAAGAATCAGATCCATGTTCTTGGCGAGCAGCACGCGCTGCGCGTCAATCTCCTTCGTCTCCTTCGGCGTGTCGTACAGGCCGTCGAGGATTTGGGAGAGCTGGCCAGCGCTGATCTCCTTCCGGTCGAACAGCTCCTGCGCGTACTCGGCGCGCTCCTGCGGTGTGTTCTTGAGCTCGCTCACAGCGTAGGGCCGCAGCTGGAACTGGGTGGTGTCGATGTCGAGCACCTTCACGCTGACTTTGCTGTCGAAGTCGACGCCGGGCCAGGTCACCTGCCAATCGGGGTCGACCGTGCCGATCTCCTTCGCGGCGCGGATCTGGCGGGTCGCAATCTCGACGGCAAGCCAGTGCTCCCAGCCGCGCAGCTTGCGCGCGAACTGCTCGGGCAGCAGCGAGGCTTCGAGCCGTATGGCGCGGCCGCTCTGCAGGTGTGACGGGCTGGCGCCGCTGACTTGCATCGCTGAAACACCGCTCAGCTGCTGCGCCGTGCCGATCTTCTCGCGCCGGTAGTTGAAGTAGTCCGCGCTGAGAAGCTGTCCGGGCTGGATGAGTGGCGGTTTCTCGTTCTTCTTGCTGTCGTACCGGTGAATATTCACGGTCTTCGCGTTCAGCACGCTTGCCGGGCTGGTGCTTGTGCCGTCGAGCGAGATGTTCATTTGCGAGGTGAGCCGCATCACCTCTTGGGCCATGTCGTCCACCTCCTGCGCGTCGTTCAGCGGATCGAGCATGATCTCGATCCAATTCTCTGCCCAGAAGTGCTCACCCAGGCACCTGTTGCACCGGTAGAACGCCAGTGGGGGTTCGGGAAAACCCCAGTCCTCCCACAGGATGGGCGGCGCGCCCTCGATGAATACCGCCTGTCGCCCCTTGAACGTGCCGAACGGCATGCGCCAAGCGCTCATCCATTTGACCATGCGCGTCCCGAAGGTGGCGCCGTCGTAGTTGCCCGCGACGTGCTGCGGCGGGACCTTGCTCGCCTTCCAGATCGCATCCGCGTGCTTCTTGAACCGCGGGTCCTCGATCATGTACTCGGGATTCTCCCAAGTGATATCGAAGTAGGAGAGCGGCATACCGTTGGCCGTGTCGCCGGGGTCGATGAAGGTGTTGAGCGTGCTGCGCAGCTGCGTTCGCACCCGCTTGCTCACGTAGTCGGGCTCGACGCGTGCTGCAGCCGTGCCGGTGGACACCCAGGCCAGCAGAGCCCCCTGGCGTGCCAGGTCCCACGTATCGTGGAACGCGCCCTGCGGCAGATGCATGTTCCCTTCGACGAATCGGTCTGCCCAGATGCCCTGCCGGCGCAGCTCCCACTCGAGATCGGTGCCGACCAGCTGCGTCTTGGGCTGGCGCAGCCCGGTCAGCTTCTCCACCAGCGTGGTGGCAGCAGCGCGCGCATGGCCCTCGGTGACTCGGTTGCCCCAGCCGCCGTAGGAGTAGCTCTTCCGCCCCTTGCGCGCCCAGCTGGAGCCGCTCGGGCCGTCGTACGGGCTCAGGTTCTCGAACAGGTCACCGAGGCCAATGCTCGAGTAGGCTGCGGCGCCTCGGAGCGACATGTAGTGGCGCCAGGAAAGCGAGCGCTCGTGCTGCTCGACCATCTGCCGCGCCCGGATCGCTGCCTTCTCGGGCGGCATGCGGCTCCAGTTCAGGCGCTGGTCTGGATCGCCATGCTCGGTGCCGGGCCCGTTGCCGCGCTGGGTGTGTCCGCGCTGGATGGCCTCGGAGGCGAATGTCGCGAGCGACTTGGAGCGCTTGCCCTTGGTGAACGGCGGGTGATCGCCTGCCGTGTCGCCGGCGAGGGGCGCCGTCTGCTCGGGAACAGCCACCTTGCCCGAGCTGCCGTGCTTCAGGTCGACATGCTGCGGCCCTCCGGGTACGTGGCCCTTCTTTGACGCCATTGGACTGTAGGCTAGCCGACCAGTAAGCTTGCGTCCAGTGGACGATCCTCGACTCGGCGCCCTGATAGCCCTCGGAGCGGGGCGCATGGGCGCCGTTGACGTGCCCGGGTGGGCGGATGTGGTCGCCTCGATGTCCCCCGTGGGGCAGCGCCCGTTCGTGCTCGACCGGCGCAAGGGGGCCATCGCGCTGAAGGGGCGCGGCGCCGGCGGGAGCTTCGCAGACGCGGCCAAGTTTCACCGCCCGAGCGCGGCGCACCCGGGCTGCTCGAGCGTATTCGTCACCATCAGCGCCGAGCGCTCGAAGGACATCCTGCTCCCGGCGATATGGAAGCTGAACGAGCTTCACAAGTGCGGCATCGCCTATCGCGAGAAGGACCGGGCCTGCGTCTGGCCGAACGAATATCGCGTGCTCTTGCGTGGCTGCGGCGACCGGCTCGAATGCGACAAGCGCCGAGGCACGCCATGGGTCGAAGCCATCTGGGACGAGTGCGCGTCGATCAAGTCTGAGCTGCTCGAGTACGACATTCACGAATGCGTAGAGCCGCGTCTGGCGGACTACAACGGCAGCTGGAGCGCCAGCGGAACACCCGGTCCCATCGAAGTCGGCTACTGGCACAAACTGAGCTCCGGCATCGCCGGCTATCCCGTGCACGAGTGGGATGCGAGCACGAACCCTCACATCCCCAACCTGCTGGCGTACTGGCTCGGCACGCTCGAGCGCATGCAGGCCGTGCCGGCGCGCGAGACGTGGCCCCCTGGTGTGCGCTCCGTGATGGACATCATCGCGAACCCGAAGCACTGGCACCTGTTGCCGGCGCGGTTCGTGCGCGAGTACCTGGGCAAGTGGGTGCAGGACCTGACAGCTCTGATCTACAAGCTCACGTCGCGCAACAACTACCAGTCGCTGCCCATCGACCCAAACTACGTCACGATCGGGTGCGACTTGGGTGCGTACAATGAGGAAGACGAGAAGCTGAAGAAGCTCGACAAGGCAGCCATCACGGTTGCGTGCTCGCATTCGTCGCTGCCCAACATCTGGCTGCCGAGCTCGCGCAAGCTCAAAGAAGTGGACTTGGACATCCTGCATGATGAGCTCGTTGCGACACGCAAAGACTGGCCCGATGCAGTGGTTCACATCGACAGCAGCAGCGCCGGCAAGCTGGTGGAGCTCACATTCAAAAAGTGGGGCATCCCAATCCAGGCTGCCGTGAAGGGACCGAAGCTGCGGCGCATCCAGCTCGTTCAAAGCAGCATACGAAATGGGAACTTTCAGCTGCAGCAGGACCAGTGCATGGAGCTTCGCGGCGAGGCGATCCGGCTCGTCTTCAACGAGGAGCGCACCGACCACTCACCTGTGTGCGAAGACGACGGCTGGGATAGCGCTCTGATGGCGGCCGTGCCGCACTTCGGGGACCACGAGCCACCGCCACCGAAGGAGCCGGAGCGAGGCACGCCAGAGTGGCAGGCGAAGCAGGAGATCCTGGAGTTCGAGAAGGCGCTCGAGGAAGCTCAGGCGCAGGCTGCGAAGCGAAGGTAGAGCCGCCGTTGCAGTCGTGGCTGGCCGTGTCACAGCCCTTTGGTCTCGACTGCAATGGCCCACACCGCTCGGGAGTCACACCCGAGTCCGCGTGAAGCGGAGTCCATAGTCGGCGCGGTTGCTCTTCAAATAGATCAACGCCCCAAGGCCGGGGGGAAGCCTTGGGGCGCGACGTCGCAGCTGCGCGACTGGGCTCACCCTGCCGGACGTCTGCACCGGATGTCAACGACTTTCGCGCCGCGCTCCTTCTTGGCGCAGCGCGGGCACTCATCGGGAGCGCCGATCATCACGAACCGGTGCAACCCGTCGGGCGCGAGCTCGACTGCTGGGTTGGGGCGCTCGTGCTCGAACTGCGCAGAGCAGGCCTTGCACTCGAGCACCACGCGCCAACGGTCAGTCCACCCGCTCACGCAGTGCCTCCAATCGGTTGGCTGCGTCCTGCATCGTGGCCGCTGCCAGCATCAGCGAGTCAGCTTCGTGCGAGCCGTAGCGGTGCCCCATGCACAGGCCGCAGAACATCACCGTAGGCTGCGCGCGCTTCTCATCGTTCCAGCTGATCGAGCCGTAGCGCTTGCTCGGCGTGGTGTGGAATCCGCCTCGATGCGGCTCTCCGCGGTCGTCGTCGTCGCAGCGCAAGTGCTCGCCGCAGTAGTCGGTGGTGGCGGGGCACTGAGTCCACTCCGTCTCATCATCGCCCCAATACACGCCATCGCACTCGTGCGTCGGTCGCTCATCCTCTCGGTGCCATCGCGTGCATCGCAGCTCGACCCCGCGGCGCAGCAGCACCGCCTTACATTGCTCGCTCATCATTCGCCTTTCGTGAGAGCCGGCGGCTTCCAGCCCCCAGCGATGAGCCGAGCGTACACCGCGTCGCCTTCGGCCACCAGCGCGGCAGCCACGCTCTCGGGAGGGTCGCGCAGCAGCGCGCGTAGCTGCTCGGACTGCAGCCCGTGCTTGGCCCACCACGCTTCACCATCAGGCTCTGGTGCTTCGACGCGTGCGTTGCCCGTGCCAGCGCTGGCGTTGCCGTGGTCGCGGGGGAAGCGCGTCGCGAGTAGGCGGTCCACCCAGGCTATCTCTGCAAGCGTGCGGTTCTGCGGCGCCTTCCGTGCGATGCAAGCCAGCGTCTGACTCTGGAGCTCGACGCCTAGCAGCTCTGCAGAGCGCTCCGCTGCGCAGAACTCTCGCTGCCAAGAACCGTAGGGCTCCACGTCGGGGTTGGCTGCGCCCTTTGCGAGCCAGTCGTACAGGCGCCCTGAACTCTCCCCCAGCATGTTGGCGATGCCGCGCCGGCTCAGGCCTGCGGTGGCGTACTGGATCGTCCTGCGCCGGTACTCTGGGTTCTCGAGCTTCGACGGCGGACCGTAACGGCGGGGGGGTGGGCCTACGATGGACTGAGTCACCGGCACACAGAATAGCGCACTCCGGCCCGTGCGCCAACACAACCCTCCTCAGTTCCTCCGAGTTAAGATGAAACCTCGGTTTCAATCTCCCCTTTCGTGTCTCGCTGGGGGCCCGTACATAGAGGGTATGAAGACGCTGCGCACCCGGCACCTGAGCCAAGAGCAAGTCGACCGCCTGATCATCATCGAGGCCAATGCGATGGCGAGCGGCTACAAGCGGGTGCGGCGCCTGGCGGCGGACGCCCTGCAGTGGGGCGACGCTGACGCCATCAGCGAACTTCTCGACATCATCGCGTGAAAGGGCACACACACCATGAAGCACACAGCAGACGACTTCAGCGAGCACGAGTGGACCGCCTTCTGGCGCGAGAACAACGAAAGGCACGTCATGAGCTACACCAGCATCTTCAAGGGCACGATCCGCAAGCACGAGTGGAAAGGGCAGTACTCGAACTACATCCTGGAACGCCAGGTGGAGCTCGCGCCCAAGGGAACGCTCAAGGTGCACGAGTTCCGCAGCGCCACCGGTGAGAGCTGGGAGCCGGCGCCTGTCCCACTGGCCCGCTCTGCAGAGGCAGCCATGGTGGCCGCGCTCGAGATGTTCGCGCCCCGTACCGACTACGTCTCCCTACCCTGACAATCAACTCCCCAGCTAACTGGCCGGCACTCCTTCGAGTCGCCGGCCTTTCTGTTTGCGCGGTGCGTCGTTGCCCTACTGGCCCACTTGGTCCACCCAAATTCCCTATGGACCCCTGTGCAGATTTTCCCTCTTTGTCTCCTTGCACTACGTGGAACTAGGTAGGGCAGGTAGTCCATATGGGGCAAAGCCAGGCAGGCATTGTGTAATGTGGTGACCCACCTACACCAGGCCTGGTAGGTCAAAGGCTGTTTGAGGTGGGGCAGGGGGGTAGTATCGGTACCTGCGAACACCGTTTTTCATCTCACGTCGTCGTTCCCACCCGAGAGATTTCAGAACGTGCCCCACCCTGGTCTCCTCTTTTCGCCCTACCGAGGCAGCCTTGAGGTCCAGTCCTGACTCCATGGCCTGCTGTGTCGTGACACCGTCCTGGCGCCGGATCTCGAGCAGCCCGTCGAGCCACTTCTGTATCTGGTCCACCCATGGGTCGAGCTCCTGGCGCTCGCCCTGCAGCGCGCGCAGCTCATCGGCAATGGCCCCCTCGGGCACGTACCAGAGCTCGCCAGCCTCGAACCGGTGGAAGGCCTCTGCCCAGAGCTGGTCGCGTGCTGCCAGCAGGGCGGGGATATCGATTGCTCCGCACAGGACGGGCCAGAATCGACGGTTGCCGGTCGGGTCCGATAGGTAGCGCTCCTCGTTCGTCGAGCCAGCGAACGCACACTGGCGCGCCACGTCGATGGGATGGCGGCCGTAGGGTGGACGGTAGCTGTCGACGCGTCCAGTGATGAAAGACTTGACGCGGGTGGCGTCGCGGCCGCGGAAGGAGTCGAGCTCGTCGAACTCGTACACCCAGCAGCCGCGCAGGGCCTGCATGGCGTCCTTGTCGCGGAGCTCGAGCGGGCTGTTCCGGAACCAAGCGTCCCCCACGAGCGTGCGCAGCGCCGTCGACTTGCGCGTGCCCTGCGGCCCTTCGAGCACCAGCATGTGGTCCACCTGGCAGCCCGGGCGCATGACGCGAGCCACGGCGGAGATGAGCCACTTGCTGCCTATGGCGCAGTTGGCCGGGCTGTTCTCCGCGCCGAACATCTGGCAGAGCATGCCGTCGGTGCGCACCACGCCGTCCCACTTCAGCCCCTGCAGGTAGTCGCGCACGGGGTGGTACGGATTGGAGCGTGCCACCTCTGCGAGTGAGCGCTCCATCATGTCGTTGCTGGGCTCGAAGCCCAGCGTGCTGTTGAACCATGCTGCGCACCAGAGCGCGGGTCCGTCGCGCCAGGCGCCGGCTGCGTCCTGGTTGACGTGGCTCTCGGCGGTGGGCAGCGCGCCGGCGAGCTCCATCCGATCGGTGAACACGTTGTGCCGCACCACGCCTTGCCAGGCTGGGCAGTGGAGCAGCGTGGTTAGCACGTTTTCCAGGCATTTCTTTGGAGTGCTCGGCGCCTTCTTGGTGGCACCCGGAACCCAGCGCAGGAGGTCTCTCCAGTCATCGCGTCCGCCGAGCACGATGCCGGCGCCTTGCTTGTCGCCGGGTATCTTCGTCAGCTCCGCGCGGCGCCTCTTGAACTCGTCCATGGAGAGTACGTCCTCTCCTGCCCACGGGTCTTCATCCCGCGGTGGCTGCGTCGTCATGATCCACCGAGCGCGGCTAGGCCTTGTGTGAATGTCAAGTGTCTTCTCCTATGCGTCGACGTGTCGACTCCGGAAGGAGCACCCCGAACCGACCCGCCTAGGCCGGTCCGGGGAGGCGCGACACCACGCACCCGGACAGTACCACTGCGCCGCAGTGTTGCAATATGAGTCGTGTCAGACCCGCGCGGGTAGGCTACTGGCAGGATCCGCTGAACGTGTCGACAACGCCGGCGCAGTAGCAGACCGCGCTGACCTTCTGCACCGAGCCGCACTCGAGGTGTACGAAACCGTCCTGTTCCACCTCGCAGCACCAGTTCAGCGGCTGCTCGAGCGCCATGGTGACGTCGATATGGCTCGGGGCGTCCGCCATGCCTCCGCAGCCGAGAACGAGCAGGAGGGCTAGCCAGCGCCTCATACTACGAAGCTCCCGCGGCAGGCCTGCAGGATCGCCAGTGCTTCGGACCAGCAGTAGCAGCGCTCGTTCAGAACCGGATCGTCCGATCGATACTTCATGCGGTGCTCGGCGCGCTCGCGCTTTGCCTGCTCGTAGCGCTCGCTGACCTGTTCGAGTGCAGTCATGGCTTCAGCGCAGCCTTACGCGGAACCCATCCCTGCGCCGTGAGCTCCCAGCGGTCCTCGAACGTGTCAGTCACGCGCTTTGCCCAAGCGCGCAGCTCTTCGGTGTGCAGGCCTTCGGTGCAACCACGCGCGCGCTGGCGCTCCTGCTCCGGACTAATTCCGAGTGCCATCAATCCCGCGCCTCGTCGATGAGCCGATCGCGGTCGAGCTTCAGCGCTGCCTGATGCAGAAACTTGTTGAACTCGACCACCTGGCACGCCTGCTCGAACGTCATCAACCCGCGCCGCATGCGAGTCACCATCGCATCGGTGAACTCCGCCGGGTATCGCTCGTCGCACCAGTCGTTCCAGGCCTCGATGCACTCGCCGGGTGTCTTTCCGAACCGGTAGTCGCCCTCGTCGCAGTTCGGACAGCTGAGCATGTACCCGTGGTGCCACTCGGTGGGCTCCATGGGATGCGGCTGGCTGCCGCACTTGCAGGTGAGAATGTGTTGCATGGTGGCTCAGTACCCGTAGCGTCGGCAGGAACCGTCGCAGTAGTCGGTGATCCCGTCGCCCGGGTGCCCCATGCACTCCGGCCGCTGGTCCTCGTTCGGCGGGTCCTGGAACGGGTCGAGCGCTTCCACGACATCGGCGAAGGTGCCCATGTCCAGATCGATCACGTCGCCAACGATCACGGTCGTGTACTTGTTCAGCATGGTGCTTCTCCTTTGGGTCTGGCCCACCCTGCCGCGCCGCGTCCCGTGACTGGCGCAGCCGGGCGGGTCAGAGCTGCTCTGCCAGGTCGCGAGCCTTTTCGCGCGCCGGTCCGGTGAACCCGTAGGGCAACACATCAGTCTCCGCTACCACATTGCGGCCCCGGCGCAGCTGCCCGCATGTGCCGAATGACTGTCCCACGCTAACGGTCCAAACCGTGTAGATCGTGCCCGTCTTGCCGCCGCGCACCGTCTCAATGTCGATCTTCTTGGCCATGTGTCTGTCTCCGGTTCCGGGCCGCGTCCGTCGCGACCACTCAATAGGTATAGATCACCTCGTGCGTTAGCGGGCGTTAATTGAAACTAGAGTTTCATCTTTCCTGGTTGGGATCGTACTGCCATTCGGAGAACTGCTCGTCGAACCATTCCCGCTCTGCCTCCGGGCAGTCATCGTCGCAGGGCTCGTCGTCTTCTGCGCCGCAGGCTGGGCATTTCATCGCGTCCCCATCCTTTCCCGCGCCGCCTTGGCGGCGAGCTTACCACCGCGCTGGACGCGGCCCACCCCATGCGCCTGCTCTGCCTTATGCCGGAGCTCGGCAGGGCTCCAGGGCGGGTCGCAGCGCCTGTTGTATTCGTTCAGCACGGACAGTGTGTCCGCGATCGTCAGACCAAACTCGACGGCCTTCAGCGCCACCCGGAAGGTCGCAGCGTGTCCGCCCTGACCTGCCACCGCTGGCTCGCACTGCGCAGTGTACTTCAGCGCCCGCTCGAGGCTCGGCGTCAGGTTGCTGGGCAGCGGCACGGGTGGCGGCAGTGGCACGGCACGGAGGGCAGCTAGCCATCGCTCCGGCAGCGCGACGAGTGGCCCCTCGTTCGTGATGCGGTACACCCCCGCGTCGAGCTCGCTGGGCCAAATGGCGATGAAACCGCCGTCACAGCGCACGTCCACCGCGTAGCCTGCCACACGCACCCGGTTGTTCAGCTCGACGTCGATGGGCACCCGGTAGACACGGTGGCTGCCGCCGGACGGCGTCTGCTGCGCGAACGTGGCAGGGAGCGCCCCTAGGGTAGCCTCGAGCGCGGCAAGCCCGCCATCGTCATCCAGGGCCAGCACGCGCTTGCCGTTGGGTTGCAGCCCCTGGCGCCAGCCGAGATTATTATCCGGGTTCCAGCGGAGCCGGCGCGCGGTGTCGCTGTTGTCGCGATCCTGCCAGCCCATGTCGATCGGTCGCTTGCCCCGTGGCATCAGCAGGATCGGGGCGTAACCCCGATCCTGCATGCGCTGGGCAACATCGGCGCGCGGGTTGTGGTCGATGCTGCGTGTCATGAGCTCAGAGGAAGTCGGCGCGGTCAGTGGGCAGAGCGTCGATGATCTGTTGGCAGCTCTGGTCTTGCGGCCCGGACAGCGAGACCGAGAAGCCGTTGGTGTCCGACAGTCCGTTGACCAAGATGCGCTCCAGATTGGAAGGCTTCGATGCCAGCGAATTGGTCGTGAACACCTCCGAGCAGTCGGTCAGGTTGCTTGGCTTCATGATGCCAAACGTGAAGTGCGGTAGCCCGAACATATGCCCCAGTTCGTGCGCCATGATGTACTCGTAGGCGCGTTGCAGCTTGGTGCCGCGCTGCGGGTCGTTGGCTGCCACGCAGGCATCTTGCTTGAAGCCTTCGATCACGTTGTGATTGATGGCCATCGGCAAGTAGTTCCAGCCCCAGTAGCGCAGGCCGAAGCGGATCGGTGTGCGCGCCACTGCGATGGCTTGTGTAACCCGGGTGCTCGCGCCGAATTGCGCTTCGACGCTGTCCGAGATAGGGAAGACGGATATCGCTGCCGTGTTGTATCGGTCTTCCTCGGTTGTGAACAACGGCTGCTCGCTCGCACTGCTGGCCAGCAGCGGGGTCTGGCGAGTTACCCCGCCGCAGGTGACGCTGCGACTCCATACGGACCAGGCATTTTTCATTCGGTTTCGCATGTACCCCACGCTCTCGTTGTAGCCGGGGAAAACTTCCCAATGGATGCGTGCCACGCCGAACGGAACCAGGCATTCACCTCGAACAGGTTGCGCTGTCGTCCAGTTGATGTCTGGATCGCAGTGCCCGGGGTTGGCAGGCTTCAGCGCGTTGGAGCCGATGGCCACCTGCTTCACTGCCAAGCCTGTGCCGAAAGGCACGGTGATGGCCTGCGTCAGCTTGCCCAGGTCCCCGCTGCCGCCCACCGTTTCCCGGTCGATGTCCCCCATATGCTCGGAGTCTTCGTCGACGAACGGCCTGACATGAGCCATGCGCTCGGTCAGTGTGCAACCTTCCGGATCGTAGCCGGGCGCGCCTACGAACTCTGGCTCGTAGGGCCCCATCGTTGGGTCACACTGGACGGTGTCGCCGTCTTCCGTGACGATCTGGGTTGCCTTTTCTTCCCTGTCCCCGCATCCGAACGCTAGCCACGCGGTGAGCGTGCAGCAGACCTGTGTGAACCGATTGCTTTTCTGTTTCATTGACTGCCTTTCATGTGACCTGTGTGGTCACGGTACGTAGTTGCTGAGCATGAGCAGTTCTGCGCTCGTAAAGTTGGCGGTCGGCTCGTGCGCCGCGGTGCTCATCACGCCAGTGGAGTTGTGTGGCAGTCCAGCGCAATGGCCGAGCTCATGACGGATCAGATTCTTGATGAGGGCCTTCTTGCGGTTGAAGTCAGAGGCGTTGTAGTTCGCGTCTGACTCCAGCCTGGCCTTGCTGATCTGGATGATGCACGTGTTGAACTGTTGGTAGACCAGTCCGCTCTGCGTGAACGTTGTGCCGCTGATGTTGCCCACGGTCGTGCACCCGAACCCGTTTCCAGGACAGGTGCCTTGAGCAATGGGCTCGTTGCTGGAGCCAGTGGTCAGCGCGCAGTCCCATCCAAATGAATTGAACAGACTGCAGGTCGTGTTCACTTCCTCGGCCACCAGTGGGCAGAGCGTGAACCCTGCCGCATACGTGGTGTCGATCTGGCATTTGGGGCGCATGATCTTGTCGCGCGCCACCAGGCATCGGGTGCCTGATACGCAGGCATTGAACGTGGTGTTCTTCTGAAACCCGTAGCTTGCTGGTGCCGAGAACGCCTGTGTCGCGACACCCAGATCAGAGTCTTCTGGCAGTGGCAGCTGCGGCTCCGCATCGTATTGCCCGGGAACGTAGAACTCATCCTGCGGCTCACCGCCGCACCCAGCTAGCACCGTCAGGACGGCGCAGACTCCGAACCATAGCGACAGAAAATAATTCTTCATGACTGATTCACCTTTCATTGGCATGCACGCCAGAGCGTGACAGCTGCCAGGGCGCCGCACCCGATTATGACAGCGACGCAGAACTCGAACAGCATACCGGAGCGCGGCCGGGAGCGCACGCGGGTGAGGGGTATTGGTGTTCCTAAAACAGGCCGCACACCTGAACCGACACGGCGCGCAGGAGGGATGTACACGGGGTAGTTCCAGCGGTTCGGGTGTTTCATTGCCCCTCGATCCGGTCGGCAACGTCGCGCAATTCGAGCGCCTGGCGCACCAGCTGCAAAGACATCTGGTCGAGACGGTCAGCTCGGGCGCGCAGGTCGTTCGCGATCGATGAGCGGTCGGGCGGTGCGATCGTGGGCTGATCGCGTGCGGCATCGCGCTCCCGGATGAAGCAGCGATCCGGATTGCAGAATCGGTGATCGCAGGCATCGTCGCT
>ERZ1292637.193-Hain-H14-01um-R3-193-length-41361-cov-6_pt1 | contig 41361 bp, 67 predicted proteins | sample MGYA00564405_ERZ1292637 | MGnify/ENA primary metagenome ERZ1292637 (study PRJEB36523, sample SAMEA6512645) | groundwater metagenome | collected 2019-01-09 | study: AquaDiva: Metagenomics assemblies of 32 groundwater samples | reverse complement strand
CGCGGGTCGTGCGCCAGCAGGACGGACTCGCCCGTCGCGGCCAGGAGCTCCTGGTAGCCCTTGATCAGGCGGCTGCCGACGGTCGCCTCGGGCCCGTACCGGTCCCCGAGCACGGCCGTGCCGGCTTCGATGTTCATCCGTCCGATCTGGTCGAGCAAATCCGCGTAGGTCCGGCTCGCCCGCCCGCTCGTCGGGTCGGTCGGCGTGTAGGCCGCGTTCTGGCTGGCGACCCCGAGCAGCCCCTGAATCCCCGCCGAGTCGGTGAAAGCGCTCGGCCCGCCACCGGGCGCGACCATCGGGGCGCCGGCGTCCCGCGCCATCGTGCCGAGCGTGGCCGCCTCGGGGGCAGCGCCCATCCCCCGGTAGGCCGGCACCCCGGCCTCCCCGGCCAGCGCGGCCAGGAGGGGAGCCGCGCCCTGCTGGTTGAGGTAGCCCATCACCTCCTGCTGCTTGAAGGCGTTGGAGGGGCCACGCAGGGACGCGATAAGGTTGCCGACGTTGAGGCCGTGGGTCTGCTGGGCCTGGCGCGCCTGCTCGGCCTGCCCGAAGCCACTGAGGGCGAGCTGCTGACGCTGCAGGGCCTCGGCTTGCGCAGCCTGGGTCGCCTGGGTCGCCAGGCCGAAGTTGCCGAGCATCTGCTGGGTCTGCCGGGCGCGTTCGGCCGTGTCGGCCTGCGTGCCCAGCTGCTGCTTGTTGAACTCGAGCGCGCGGTACGCCTGCAGCTCGGCCGCACGCTGGGCCTGCTCGTTGAAGAACAACTGCCGGCCGAACTGGTCCTTGTTGATGTCGAGCTGGCGGTTCTGGACATCGAGGTTACCCCGCATCGTCGGGATTTCGAGGCTGGACAGGCGCGCGTTCTGGTAGGCGATGACCGAGGCGAGCTGCTCGGCGGACAGGTTCCCCCACGACGGGCCGCCCGGCGCCATCACCGAGCCGATGACCTGCCCCTGGCCGAGGTACGGCGAGACGGCGTTCTGGTCGAGCGTGACGGGAAGGTTCCCGCCACCGACGGTGGTCGCCGCAATGTTGGGGAACTGGTAGCTGACCATCAGGTGCCCCCCGTCGTCGCGGTCTGCAACTCGGCCAAGGCGACCAAGTCCGGCCGAGCCGCGCGCCACTTGGCGATGAAGTTGCGCAAGCCGGTCGGACTCCGCCCCATCGTCCCATCGGCGAGGCGGATCGCGGCCGGCGCCAGCGCGTCCAGGTCGCGCTGCACGTAGGTCGGGTCGGCGTACGAGAGCGCGCGCGCCTCGGCGATGTACTGCCCGCGCGGCACCTCCCGGCCGTCGTGGGCGTCGGGCGGCGGCGCCAGCTCCTCGGCCACCGCGGCCGCGACCTCCAGAATCTCGGCGTAGAGCTCGTCGGCCACCTCGTCGATCCAGTGCAGGTGCTCAGGCATCGACATCCTGCTCGGTGGCGTAGCGGGCGACGCACGCCCACGAGCACAGGTGTGCCAGATCGATGGTCCTGAGGAATTCCCCCAGCGGCTCGGCCACGATGTGCCAACCCTCGGGAACGCTCCTTACCCCCAGGTCGTCCGGGTCAGATCTGCGCAGAGGTTCTTCCTTGCCGCACTGATCACAGATGACGACGTGCTTCTCAGCCACCCGGAGTACCACCGTGCACGCCGGCCGTCGCCGCTCCGGGCTGCATCGCCGGCGGCGCCGGTGTCCCGGGCACGACCCCCGGCTGAATCGCGCCGCCGCCCGGGGGTGGTGCGATCGAGACCCCCGTGCTGGTCTGCCCCTCGGCTCCGGGTGGCACGGCCAGCCCCGGCGGAGCGACCTGTCCGGGCGCCTGAGGCGGGCTCCCGAGCGCCGCGATCTGCTGGGCGAGGGCCTGATCGGCGGCGTACTTGCGGCCCCAGCGGGCCTGGATCTCCGCCTCGACCGCCTGCTTGTAGGCCGGCCCCTCGCGCATCGCGGCCTTCATCCGCGCCTTGAGTACCTCACTCACGTTCGAGCCCTGCAACTCGATTGACTGGTCGTCGCCCAGCGTCCGGTTGTCGACACGCCGGCTCAGGTACTGCTCGCGGATCATGTCGGCCGCCATGCTGTCAACGTGCAAGGTTACTATCGGCCTGATAGCGGTCAGGAAGTCGTCGGGCTCGACCTTGACGTAGCCGGCCTCCGCCTTCACCGCGGCCCGGAACACGTAGACGGGCTCGTCGAAACTGGCGATGAGCTTCCAGAAGCTGAGTATGACCTCGACGATGTGGCGCACGATGGTTGCCTCCTCGCGGTTGACGCGGGCACGATCCCGCTCGAACGCGGTCGCCATCGCCTCGCCGGCACCCTGGAGGGAGCCCGTCACCTCGGTCGGCCCCATCCGACGCAGGCGCTCCTCGGCCTGGATCACCTCGGCCTGCAGCGTCTTGCCCGCGTCGGGGAACGTTACCGCCGTCAGAGTGGCCCCCGGCTGGCCCGTGTACTTGGTTCCCAGCTTGTAGGGCTCAGGCTTGCGTGGCTTGCCGGTGTCGCCGTCCAGCTGCGCCATCCCGTCGGCCGGGATCGTCTCGTACAGCATTGCCAGCGCGTCGCGTAGGGCGAGGAACCCGAGCACGGTCCGGCCGAAGCTGACGTACTTGACCAGGTCGACCTTCGACTCGGACGCACACACGGTCGCCAGCCGTGCGAACTCGTAGCTCTTGGTCTTGCCGCCCAGGCTGATGAAGTAGGGCGGCCGGCCCAGACCGTAGCCGTGCTTGCGGGTGTGCTTGGGGATCTCGTAGCACGTGGAGACCGCGTCGCCGGTCGCGCCCCGGTAGCCCCCGCTGTAGCGCAGCAGGTACTGCCGCCAGATCGAATTCCACCGCTGGATGAACTCGACGCTCGCGCCCGACTCGACCCGCGTCGTCCAGTCCTTGACCGCGGTCGCGGCCGGGCAGATCAGGCCGGCCTCGTTCATCCCGCACTCGTACTCGCGCAGACAGGTGATGAGATCGCGGGTCTGGACCTCGAACATCTCGATGAACTCGCCGCCCTCGTAGCGGGGCCTCAGCGTCGCCGAGTCCTTGAAGAGCCAATCGATCGGGACACCACAGCGCTTCTTGCTCTCCTCGCTCATCCGGTCGTAGTCGTCGGTGTCCTTGTACTTGCGCTCGCCCTTCCTGGCACCGGCCTTGTGCTCGGCCTGGTACCCCTCGGCCGCGACGGCGTCGTAGTCGGCCCAGCGATCGCGCCGCTTGAGCAGCATCGTCACCGCCGAGCCCTCGAACACGCCCTCGAACAGGCGCTCGTGCGTCGGCGGACCGATCTCCCGGCACCCACACTCCTCAAACAGCGCCGCCGTCGTGAAGTGCTCGATCCTGGTCGTCAAGTCGTCGACGGTTTTCGCGCCGGCGCGCTGGTCCGCCTTGCACTCCAGGCTCGGCAGCTTCGAGGTGTAGAGCGTCGGCAGGCTTTCCAAATCCTGGCTGATCGTAGGGTCGTGGTACTCGAGACCGGTGGCGCCCGTGATCGTCTCCAGCTCCTCGGGGACGTTGACTTTCCAGGTCCGGTCGCGGAGCTGGCGGGTCTCGGCGATGATCTTCAGGTCGATCTCGTACCGCTCGTTGAGTGCGGTCAGCAGCTTGAGCGTCTCGTCCTTGTCGGGACGGGGCCAGCTGCGCTTAGCCACCGGCGTCCCGCTTCGCGAACGGGTTGACTCCCGGCCCGCGCATCGCGCGAGCGCGCTCCTGCTCCTTCGTCGGTCGGTCGGTGCTCGACAGGGCGAGCGTGATGTCCTGGGGCGGCCGATTCGGGGCGACGGTGCTGGCCGCTTCCCACGCCAGCGCCAGCGCGATCACCGTGTCGTCGTGCATCCCCTCCGGCGCCGTGTAGCGCACCAGCCCCGACGGCAGCCGCTCGGCGGTGTACGCCTGCAGCTCCCCGGTCTGCACCTCGTCGTCGAGCAGGCCTACGTCGCCCCGCTCAAGGGCCAGGGCCAGCGCGTCGACGACGGCGGCCTTGGTCGCGTTCGTCGCGGTCCAGGGCCGCACGGGCAGGCCCTGGCGCTGCAGATGCTCGATCACCGGCGAGCCGAAGCTGTTGTGTTCGGCCAGGATGACCACTGGCGTGTAGCGGTCGTACAGCGCCCGCAGCCGCCCGTACTGGATCGCCCACTCGACCTGGCTGAACCGCTCGAGCGCGACCTGCTCGCGCGCGGTCACGTCGATCACGCTGAGCGCCGTGTAGTCGTGCTCACGCGCCCAGTCGGCGCCCATCACGTACCAGTGCCCGTCCCGCCGCTCCTGGGGCTCGAGCCGGGCCGCCTCGGCGACGCGACGGAACACCCCCGACCCGTCCTCGATGAACTCGGCCAGGTACTCCTGGCGGAACACCCGATCGGGCAGGTCGCGCCGCGCCTTCTCGACCTCGGCCAGGTCGATGTGCGGGTTCTCGGCCGTCGGCCCGGCGTGGGCCGACCAGTCGGCGACGCCGGCCACCCCGCGCTGATGGAGCTGCCAGAAGGCATTCCTGCCCTTGGGCGTGCCCAGGATCAGCGCGTCGCCGGCGAGGTCGGTCAGCGTCGGCCGGATCGCCTCCTGCCAGCGGGCCAGCAGGTCGCGCACGATGGACGCCTCGTCGAGGATGACCCGCCCGTACCGGCGACCGCGGGCGGGGTCGGGGCCATCCAGGGACCAGCACTCGACGACGCCGCCGGTCACCAGCTCGAGCCGGTGCTCGACCTCCGAGGCGTGACGCGTGACCGGGCCGAGCCGCCGCTTCAGCGCGCGCCACGCCTCGGCCAGCAGCTGGTAGGTCGGCGCGAACCAGCCCACCGGCCGGCCGGCGAGCGCCTCCCGGACCGCTAGATCCACGGCCAGGGTGGTTTTACCCCAGCGGCGGCCGAGCGCGAGCACGGCGTAGCGCTGGCGGTGCTCGAGCACGCGCCGCTGACCGGGGTGCAGGCGCGGCAGGGTTAGCTCGATCGTCGTCATCAGACCGACCCCGTGATTGGCTCGTCGGCGTAGGTGACACGGACGACGATGGCGCCGCCGCCGGCTCCGGTCACCTGAACCTCCTTCGGCGGCGCGCCGAAGACGTAGGGCCCGAGCCACTTGCGCGCGTCGGGGTCTCCTCGCGCTGCCGCGTAGACGGCGCTCCGCACGATGTCGCGGGCGTCCTCCTCGGCGACGGTTTCCATCAGGAGTCGCTGCATCTTCGCGCGGTACTCCTCCACGACCACCGGCTTGCGGCCGGCACCGGGGCGCTTCCCCCCGTGCCCGTTCGCCACCTCAGCCCCCTGCTTGATTAAGCGCCGGATTCAAGACAAACTCGTGCCGCGTCTTGCAGCGCGGGCAGGTCGTCCACCCGCCCGTCACGTTGTGGCGCCGGCCACCCTCGCGCACGATGACCGTCCCGTCGGGGTAGACCTCGGCCAGGGGGAGGCGGTGCAGGCACGGCCCACCGTCGGGGCGCGTGCCGCGACAGTAGACCTGGACCGGCTCGGCCGGTCCGGTCGGGCTCCTTGCCTCGACGCTCAGCACGCGCACGCGCCTCCGGGGTCCACTCGCCACTGCGGGGCGGTCCGGCGCCGGAGGCGGCGCGCTGAGATCAATCTAGCACCCGTCTCGCGAGTTGTCTATTCGCCCGTCCCTCGTCTCGTTCGAAGCCCAGCGGGGGCTGCGGCACGTCGCCGACGGGCGCGTGCAGCGCACACTCGGGAGCACCACCGCTTCTGGCCCCAGTCCTCCGACAAGAACCAGACGCCGCACCCCACGCACTCGACCCGCTCCGCGCGGGGACTGAGCGGTGAGCCGGCGAGTGGGTTCTCGTAGGCGCCGACGCCGAACCGCTCATGCAGCTCGATCTCGTACAGCACCCAAATCGGGCTCGTCGCCCGCAGAAGCAGGATTGTCGCCTCGTCGTACGCGCGTGCTTCATGGTCGGTCATCGTCCCTCTTCGGTACGACGTGTCGCCAGGACACGGCGGTTGGCCTCCCGACGCCGCGCCCGATCGTGCGCGTGCAGGACCGGGTCGGCCCGCCGCGCGGCATACCGCGCTCGCTTGCGGAGCCGATCGCGCTCCCGCCGACTGGCACTCAGCTCGGGATCCGCGTGCCAGTAGGCGACCTGCTGGCACGCGCTGGCGCAGAACCGTCGAGGCGTCCCGGTGCCGCTACCCCAGAACACGCGCCCGCAGACGACGCACCGCCCAACAGGGTCGCGCGGCTGAGTGAGGGGCGCCTGGTCATAGGTAGGCACGCCGGCCACTTCCTCCGTCGCGACGCGAGCCAGCACCTCGCCCGAGCTCGTCAGGCGGAGGATCGCGATCGTCGCGTCGTCCAGAATACGAGCGATCCGCTCGGCCAGGACCCGCTCAGCATACGACCAGGGATCGACCGGGACGGTCACGACGCGACCTCCTGGTCGTACCTGGATAGCCGGTAGCGATCCGAGGTGATCCCCAGCCGGCGCCGCTTCGACTCCCGGTCGCGGACCCGGTGCTTGTTCCGCTGATAGGGGCTTGCGGCGGCCCAGTAGATGGGCCACCAGGCGCGGAAGCACACCCTGCACCAGCCCTGCACGCGGCCGCTCGACCGGAAGTAGAAATGCTCGGCTGTCACGGGCTTTGTTTCGCCACATCTTGGGCACCTGTACGTCGTTCCGGCCATCACTCATTGCCCCATTGCAAAAGATCACCACGCTTCAGGACTGGCGATCCAATGGCGGAGCTGGAGCGCCAGACGAATTGGCGGCCCTGGGCAGACGCCATAGCCGCGTCCTGAGTCGGAAACCATTCCTGGTAGAACGACCTGACGGGGCCGACCACGTGCAGGTAGACGCCGCCGTGGGGGGCCTTTTCGATCGCCGCCGACCAGGCCGAGCGCGCGGGCGCCATCGTCACGACGGCGCCCCCTGCGCGATGGCCACCGCGTCCCGCCAGGACGACGGCCGCAGTACGAAGACCCGCTGACCCGCCGCGCTGAGCGCGTCCAGCCACTCCGTTTGGCTGGGCGATAGCCGGCCCGTCTCACGCTTCAACTCGCAGAAGACACAGCCCCGCTGCGGGTGAACGCACACCAGATCGGGGAACCCAGCCGCCGACCGTCGGCTGTCGTGGGTGTGGTAACAACGCCAGCCGTGGAAGCGGAACAGGTCGAGCACGGTGCCCTGCCACGAACGCTCCGAGATGTGCGCCCCCGCTGCGTTGTCCACAGGCGGCAACGTCGCGAGAATAGGTCGCCGCGTGAGCGCACGCCCGTTTCCTCGTTTCATCCTGACCCCCCAGCAGAATCGCCACTACTGCCCTTCGGATAGTGACTGTCCAGCCGCAACTGGACGGGCACCAGCGCCTGCAGCCGCGCGACCTCGGCGAGCAGCTCCCGGCAGCTGCTCAGGAGCTGAAAGCACCGCTCGGAGTCCATCCGCCGCTCGGCGCGGTACACGGCCGCGCGGATCTCGGTCAGGCGCTCGTCGGTCATCCGGCCGCCTCCGGCCCGTTGAACATCGGCGCGTCGTCGACGATCCGTCGCCGGGCCATCTCGACGTAGGCGGAGCTCAGGTCGAAACCGATCCCCCGCCGGCCGTGGCGCAGCGCCTCCAGCACAACGGTCCCGCTGCCGACGAACGGATCGAGGACCACGCCCCCCGGAGGCGACCCAGCGAGGATGCAGGGCTCGACCAGGGCGGTCGGCATCGTGGCGAAGTGGGCGTCGGCGTAGGGCTCGGCCGCGATCGTCCAGACCGTCCGTCGGTTGCGGCCGAGCGGGTTGTACTCGCGCGGAGTGACGCCGGCGAGCCCGAACCCGTTGTTAACGCCCGCGTCCACGTCCTTCGTCCCGCGGTTCTCCAGCGCGCCGGTACTTCGCCAAGGCTCGGCGTGCGGCTCCCTGATCGCGTCGGTGTCGTAGTGGTAGCGCGCCGACCGACTGAGCAAGAACAGATACTCGTGCGCCTTCGTCGGCCGGTCCCTCACGCTCTCGGGCATCGGATTCGGCTTGGCCCACACGATGTCGCTGCGGAGGTAGTAGCCATCGGCGCGGAGCGCGAACGCGATCATCCAGGGCACGCCCATCAGATCCTTGTTCTTGAGCCCCGGCGTGTTCTTGAGCGAGCCCGTGCCCGTCTGCCCCTTCGGGTGCGCGGCGATCTGGCGCGCCGACAGCATCGATCCGCCGCTGAGGGTCGTACCCGCGTCGGTCCCGTTCGGTCGGCTCTGCGCGCCCCAGGAGCCGGCGTAGCCGTCGCCGACGTTGAGCCAGAGGGTCGCGTCCCGCCGCATGACCCGACGGACCTCGCGGAACACCGCGACGATCCGCGCGACGTAGGCATCCGGTGTCGGCTCGAGTCCGATCTGCCCCTCGACGCCGTAATCGCGAAGCCAAAGATACGGCGGACTGGTGACCACGCAGTTGACGCTCTCGTCGGGCATCTCGGCGAGTCGGTCGAGCACGTCGCCCTGCGCGATCGCCCACGACGCCCGCCCGGCCAGCACGTCGGCGACCCGCGCGGCGCCCGGCGGGGTGGGGGTGCTCACGACCGGCGCCCGGTCTGCGAGACTGCGCCGCGATGGGGCGCCGCAGGAAGGGCACCGGCACACTCAAGAGATCGACCGCACGGGGCTACCTCACCCTGATCCCCCAGGTGGTCCGCGGCGGGGTCCGCCACCTCACGCCCGAGGGCGGCGTCGCGGTCGGCCGCCGCGACCAGTACACCCGCCAGGAGTGGGACAAGCGCCTGAAACAGGCGACGGCGACGGCGACCGCCCGACTCGACCGGCTGGTCCGTCGCCTGGACGCCGGCGACGTACCCGACCCAACCAGGGAGCGGCGCACGCTCGACGACGAGGGCACGGCCTGGCTGGGCGAGCTGGAGACGAACAGGAGCCGGTCGTACGCGATCTACGAGGGGACATGGCGCCTGCACGTCCGCACCGACCCAATCGGCGCGACACTCCTCCGCGAGCTGCGCCGCGACCACCTCGCCGACTGGCAGGCCCGGCTGGCACGGGCCGGCGCGTCGGACAGTCGGCGCCGGTACGCGCTCGAGCGGGTGCTGCAGGTCTGCCGCCGCGTGGCGGGGCCGGCCTTCCCGGTCCTGGCCGAGCTCGTCAAGCCCGGTGCCCTGCGCGGCCTGAAGCCCGATGCGCCCCCGGTCGAGACGATCCCGCTCACGACCGAGGAGATGACGATGCTCCTGGCGCATGGGCTGACGGTGGATACCTGGGGCACGCTCTTCGCGGTCTGCGTCTACGCCTCGGCCCGGATCGGGGAAGCCTGCGGACTCCGTCGGCGCGACGTCGACCCGTTCCGGCGGACCCTCACCCTCGCCCAGCAGGTGTTGCACTCGACGACGGATCTGGGCGTCACGAAGGGGAAGAGATCGCGCACGGTCCCGGTCGACGCCGACCTGATCGGCCTCCTGATCACCCACATGAGCCAGTCGGCCAGCCGCGGCCAGCCGGCCCGCCCCGATGACCTCGTCTTCCAGGTCAGGGCGAGTCGCGGACCACTCAAGGGTCGGTGGTCGCCGATCAGCTACTCGGTGGCGTCGAAGGCGTTCGAGAAGATTGGTCGGGACGCGGGACTCGACCTGGGCTACGGGACGCACCGACTGCGGCATGGGTCGGCGATGCTGGCGCTGGCCGGCGGGGCGTCGGTACCGAGCCTGCAACGGGTGCTCGGCCACACCGACGTCAGGACGACGATGCTCTACCTCGGCCACGCCGCTGAGACGATGGACAGGAGAGGAGCCGAGGCGATCGGGGATGCGCTCAGGACGCCGCATCGGTCGCCTCCGTGAGCGGGTAGCCCATCGCTCGCTTGACGGCGCGGGCGACGGCCCGACCCATCGGTAGCGGCACCCCGTTGCCGATCACCTCGTACTTCCCCGAGGCCGTGAACGGTGCATCCCTCAGGAAGTCGGGCGGTAGCCCCTGAAGCTCGGCGCAGCGTTCGATGGTCCGCCGCGGCATCTGCCCCGGCAGGGCAGACGCCGACCTCTTCAATCGGCGGCTCGTGCCGTCGCGCAACTCCTGCTGGCTCTTGGCGAGCGCACCCTCCTTGCTGCTAGTCGCCACCACGGCGCGCTCCCAGCCAGGATGCTCGAACAGCGTCAAGCTCGGCCCGACGTCCAGACGCATCCCCCCGTCGGCCACGTCGTAACGAAGCCCGAACGAGAACCGTCGCTCACGGTTCTGCTCGGCGCCGAACCAGCGGTTGTTGAGCACGACCCCGTACGCAGGCCAGTAGCCGCACACCTGCGGAACGGGAGCGGCCGGGACGTTCTCCATCACGAACCAGGCCGGGTACGCCTCCGAGACGACGCGCTCATACTCCGGGATCAGGTTCAGCTTCGGCGTCTGCCCCTTCGCCCGCACGATGTGGACGAGTCGGGAGAAGGACTGGCACGGCGGCCCACCGATGATCCCGTCGAACACGCCAGCCGGCGGGTGGAAGCGCCGCACGTCGCCGCCCCAGAGCAGATCGGGCCCGCGCACGATGCAAAAGCCTTCTTCCTCGAAGGCGCGATCGAGTAGGCCGATACCGGGGAAGAGGGAGAGCACGAGGGGCGCGCTCATCGCTCAGGCCCGTTACGGAGCGATAGCGCGCAGGCATAGAGGACAGCGATCGGCCAGAAGGCCCTAATCGAACGGAGACTATCGGTTAGGAAGTGGAGTAGATCGAACCTACAACTTCCGATCCATCTCCGTTCAGATGCCGTATTATCCGTCGTACTGAGATAGAAGAGCAGCCCCAGGAGCCCCCACGGCACCCCACGATAAGGGACAGAAGGAGCGATAACCGACTGTGATAGCGGAATGCGATTCACTCGTCGGACTCCCGCTCGCGCTGCCACTCGACCGTCTCGCGGAGGCGCTCGGTCATCTCCTTGAGCACGGCGTCCGACTCCCGCTCGACCCGCTGGCAGATCGCGTGGTACGGCGTGCGCTGCTCCCTGTTCATCCGATCCTCCGAACGCCTCGGCGGGTGGCCGGCGCGACGGGGTAGGTGGTCTCCCCGGTGGCGAGGCGCTCGAGCAGGAGGTCGAGCGCCCGCGGGCTGATCTTCCACTCGCTCCCGCACTTGAACCCCCGCAGGTGCCCCGTGTCGAGCCAGGCCTGGATCACATCCCCCCGCACCCCCAGAATCGCCGCGGTCTCACCCTTGCCCAGTAACCGCCGGCCGTCCTGCTCGCTCATCGCCCACCCCGCCGATTGCGCTCGACCCGACGGCCGAGCGCCCAGTACCAAAGCCGCCGGCGCAGCCCGAACCACGTCGCCTGTCCCCACCACGTCCAGAGCACGAACCACGCGACCCGTCGCGCGTCCTCCTGCCCGCAGCGCCAGTACCACTTGTCGTCGGTACCGATCCACAGCTCGTAGCCGTCGTTCGAGGTGGTCACGACGTAGATAGGTTTGACCTCACCGTCGGGGTGGCGGTCGATCGGACCGACGCGCAGGTACAGGTCGTCGCCGGGCGGGCTCATCCCTCCGTCGCCGAATCGGTCGTCGCCGAGTCGCTCGTAGATCAGCGTCTCGAGATGCTTCATCCGACCACCCCGAGCGCCGCCGGCAGGTCGGTGATCAGCCCGCGGTCCCAGGCCCGCATGAATTCCTCCGCCGGCCGCCTGGCCCCCGGCCCGAAGACGCGGGCCACCCCTTGGAAGCTCGGTCGTCCCGGCAACCGGACCCATGAGTGGTCCTGACAGGCCTGGCCGAGCGGGCAGTAGCCCTCGGCGTTGACGGCGCAGGGTGGGCCGTCGGCGAGCCAGGTGCCGGGTTCGTAGGCCAGGCTGGCGACGCGCTCACGCGTCTCTCGTGGGATGTAGTCCGCGACGGCGTATCTCATCGGCTGCGTCTTGCCGACGCCGCGTCCATCAGCCACAACCGCGCGCCGTCCTGCCCGAAGTGGATGCCGATCTGCTGACCGACCAGCGCGCTGTACTCCTCCTCCGCCAGCGGGAAGCGAAACTCGCCACCCTTTTCGAGCAGGAGCTTCACCAGCCCGACGTGCGAGATGGTGGTCGTGAATCGCGTCTGGCATTCCTCCTCGCCCCACGTCTCGTAGCGACGCGTGCCAGGAACCCCAGCGATCACGGATTGGACGAAGCGGCGCAGCGATGGCTTCAGCTGCTCCAGCCGCCACTTCGGGAACGCCGCATCCTGCCGGACGAGACGCGAGTCGCCGCCACACGACGCGCACTGCAGCAGCACCACGTCCTCGGCTTCGTCGAGGGCGACCTGGTTGTCGGTGTTGCAGAACCCGCAGACCCAACCGTGATTGACCGGCTTCCTCGTCATTTCGTTCAACTCCTTCGAAACAGATAGGCAGGCGGCAGAACGTCTGCTGGCTCGTCTTGGGTCGGCCGCAGCGGCCGGCGGTGTCGGCCAGCTCGCGCACGAGGTCGAGCGTGTCGGTCACCTCAACACCTCCGTCAGAACCGGCGGGCGCCGGTCGGACCGCTGCTCGGCCAAGACCTCGTAGAGGTGCCAGACGTAGGGCGGGTCCTGCCAGGTGTGGACGTGGACCGCACCGGCCGGGATCGGGTGCCCCGTGCCGACGACCTCGAACGTCCGCTCGGCCGGCGCGGCCGTCGTCTCGACCTCCGCCCACAGGCACAGCGTCTGCCCCTGCCGCTCCGCGTGGACGACCCGCGCCCCCGTCGGCATCGAGAGCGTGAACGACTCGCCGATCGGGTACTTCCAGATTGTCCTCATGCCCCCTCCAAGCCGGGTAGTTCCACGTCTCCCGCGCGTCGCTTGATCCTGTCGAGCGGGATGGGGGCACCGGCCGTCTCGACACCTGGCGGCTCGGAGGCGTCCCAGTCGATCTGGGCATCGAGGCACCAGGCACAGACCGGCCCCGCGAGCGTCAGCTGCACCGCCTCGGCCGGCCGCCACCGCCCGCAGGCCACGCACCCCACCAGCGCTCGTGCGCTCATCGCAGTTCCTCGCTTAGCTCGATCGCCAGGACTCCGATCTCGTCGTCCATCGGCGAGTAGCCCACGACCGAGTCGTGGATGCTCCCGAAGTGGTGGTCGCCCTCCGGGCAGCGGTACCAGACGTGCGGGCCGTGCTCGTCGGTGTCCTCGCACTCGACCAGGTCGCAGCCGTGATCGGGGCAACGAAATGCACAGAGCGCCCCGGCTCGTCGGATCTGCTCCTCGGTGAGCGGGGGCAGGGCGGCCCAGTCGGCGTCCTGCTGGGCCATCAGCGACGCATCGAGATCCTCCATATCGCAGCAGGCGTCGCAGGGGATCGTCCCGCCCTTCCAGGGAATGACGCGCTGATCCGAGCAGTACGGGCACGTCGGCTCGAACGGCACAGGTAAATGACCAAGGTGGTCATTTACGGAAATGACCACACGGTCATTAAGAGCGCGCCCGGCCCCATCACGGGGCCAGCGCTTAATGACCACCAAAATGTTTTCTATAGAGTGGTCATTTTCTTTTTCGGGGGTCTGCGGAGCACTCGAGCTCGGCCGGCGGGGCGTCGACAAAATGACCACCTCCATTTACATGCGCCCGTTCATCCGCTCGGCGGCGAGCTGATACACCGCTTTCTGGCCGCGGCCACGGCCACCGCCCTCACGCTCGACGACGGCGTGCTCGACCATCCGCTCGAGCGCCCGGCGCAGGGTCGAGCGGGACGCCCCCGTCTCCTCGGCCAGCCGCTCCTCGTCCGCCGGCCCGGTCCGCAGGGCCGCCACGACGCGGTCGGCCAGACGCAGGTTGGTCGAGCCGGCCGTCAATGGATCGAACTGGCTCACCGTGATCGCGTAGTCGTCGGTGTCGGCGTCCTGGTGCAGGAGCCGCAGCCCAATCGAGCCCTGGATCGCCGAGCCGTTCATCTTGGTGTTGGTCATCGTGATCTGCATGTCCTCCGGCTCCACGCCCTGCTCCTCGCGCACCAGCGCCCACGCGGCCCGCGCCCGGTTGGTGATCGTGACGTCGCCGTAGGCGTGCGGCGGGCCGTGCTCGCGCGCGCCCTCGGACCAGCCTAGGTGGTGGACGATCAGGACGCTGACCTCCCCACCCAGCGACCGCAGCCCGTTGTAGAAGGGCGTCGTGAACTCCGGTGTGATCGGCCCACCCAGCGCCGCCATCAGCGAGTCAACCACGACCAGCCCGGCCGCCTCCGCCCGCACCTTGGCGCGCAGGCTGTCGAGCACGTCCACCAGCGGGGCCGACTCGGGTCGGTAGTGGACGGCCTCGGGCGACGCATGCCCGACCGCGCGCGCGATCGCCGCCAGCCGGCGTGACCACTCGGCCTCGGTCGTCTCCCAGTCGCAGACGACGACCGACCGCGCCGGCCCGACGAGCCGGAACGGGCCGAGGCGCCGACCCGCCGCGATGACCATGCACAGCGCCGCCACCGCCGTCGACTTGCCGGCGCCGCCGGCCGCGTAGACCAGCGTCGGCTCGCCGAGCGGCAGGACGCGGTCGACCAGCCACCGCATCGGCCCCGGCGTGACGCCGGCGAGCCGCACGAACGGCGCGCCACCGCGTTGACTGGTGCGCACGTCGGCGCGCACGACCTCGATCATCCGCTCCCACGGCACCTCCGGGTGACCGCGCTCGGCGCAGAACGCGCCGAGCGCCTTGACGGTTCTCTGCTTGTCGTCGCCGCGCGACAGGTTCACCCGCTCCCAGTGGACGTGCCCGACGATGTCGCCCCGCACCACCTCGACCGTCAGCTCCGCGTACAACCCGAGCCCCGTCCGCCGGATCTCCGACGCGGTAACGCGGAACCCGTGCGCGGGCCAGTCGTAGCGACGCCCCTCCTCGGTGGCCGCGATGACGACATCGTTGGCGCTCAATCCACGACGCCCCCCACTCCGGGCTGCGGGAACGCGTAGGTCGCGAGCACCGCGTCGCGCCGGCGCGCCGCCGCCTCCGCCCCCGACTCCGCCACCACCCGCGCGTAGTGCTCGGCGTGCAGCGAGGTCGGGCAGTAGTTGATGAGACCGGTCAGGACGTGATCGCCCCCGACCGCAGCCATCGTGCCCCGCGTCTCTAGCTCGCCGCAGAGCGTCACGTAGTCCGGCGCGATCCCGCGCGCGTGCAGTCCGAGCGCGGCCTCGTAGACCAGGCGCAAGCGCGGCTGGCCGAAGTCGGCTGGCTCGACGATCGCCGCGACGGCCGAGATCGCCTCGGGGTCGATGATGATCGCGCCCAGTACCCCCATTTCGGCACGGGTCGCGGCGATTGGACTCACGCCGGCTGACTCAGGAGTGACGCGCCGACGTGCCACCACTCGCGGAGGTTCTTGTTCGTGCGCGGGTCGGGCATCCCCGGGTACGGCAGGTTCGCCGCGGTCAGGCGCCGGCGCAGCCGCTCGCAGGCGTCGACTAGCTCGAGGCCGGTCAGCGACTCCACGTCGTCGCCGGACGCGGCCAATCCCTCAGGCGGCGGCGTGGTCTCGTCGGCCTGCTCCTCAAGCTTCAGCCGGCCGGCGCGACCGATCGGCACCGGCTCGTCGCTGAACGGCGCCGCGTCGGGGATTGTCTCGATCTCGGTCTCGTCGAGCATCCCCAGGCCGCAGATCGAGAGGGTCACGCGCCGCTTGGCCTTGGTGCTGGCCTTCATCATCGCGTTCGCGAGCGCCTCGCCCCCGAGGCCCTTGATCGCGACGGCACCAATCTCCTCGTCGGTCCGCCCGTCCGGTAGGGCCGCCCGCGCCGTGACCACGTAGAGGTCCCCCATCGTCTCGCGGCCGGTGATCGTCAGCGAGACGCGGCGCAGCGCGCGCAACTGGTCGGTCGCGTCCTTGCGGGCGTACAGGACCAGCTTGCTGTTGAGCGTGATGTACTGAAAGGGCTGGGTCAGCGGGTTGAGCCCGAGGCTCTGGCAGACGCGGCCGTAGTAGTGGGCCCGCTGGCCAGGGGTCAGGCTCGCCAGGTTGCCCTGGATAACGACTTGCTCGATCAGGTCGCCGGCGTCGGCCGGTCGGGCCGCCAGGACCGCATCGCTCATCGTGCCTCTCCTTGAACGCGGCCGCGTCGGGTCGAGATCCGCCCGGCGTCGGCCCGCACCTCCGCGCGGAACATCACCAGGACCCCTAGATGGGCCTTGATGGCGCAGGTTGCGCAGGTCGCGACCTGGTCCCCGTCGAGCCAGACCGGCCGGCCGCCCAGGTGACAGCGGGGGCAAGTCGCGTCGTTGGCGAGCGCCTTCCCGAGATCAACCGTGGTCACGACGCGACCTCGCGCAACCACTTGCACACGTGATGGCGCGTCCGCGGGCCTCCGCACTGGCGGCCAACGCCGACGAGCACCGCCGGGCAGTCCTCCTCCATGCAGGGGTGGTAGTGCCGGTCATCGGGCCGGTGGAGCGGGCCGAAGTGCGTCCACAGCCCGTGGAACTCGTGCCGGTGTTCGGTGCTCAGCCGGCGGACGATGGGCCTCACGACAACCTACCCGCCGCGCGCGCCAGCTCGAACCGCACCCGCTCGACCCGCCACGCGTCGATGAACCGGTCGTGCTTCGGCATCGGGCTGGGGCCGTCCGGCCGGAACGCCACGAACCGGACCAGCTCGGCCGCGTCGGAGAGCGTCGCCGGTGACGGCCACCGGTCGCGTGTGTGGTGGCCCGATCGCCAGCGCCACCCCGGCGAAACCGGGAGCGCGCACCCGCACGCGCACTCGGCGATCATCGCGTGGCCTCCGATCGCTCGAGCTGCTTGGCCGTGAGCACATTCTCGAAATGCGAGAGCGCCTCGATTTCGTGCCCGCCGGCGAGCCTGTAGCCCGAGACGAACGCCTCCCGCATCACCTCGGTCAGGAGCTGCGCGTGCGCCAGCCGGACGGCCGGGTGAATCCCGAAGCTCTCCTCCATCGCGGCCAGGCGCCGGGCGCAGTGATCGACCCGCGAGGTTGGGGCGACCATCAAAATTCCGATGCGTGAAAACAGCTTGGGCACAGCGCGAACGCGAGGTAGCTGCTCTCGTTGTGGTAGGCGCGGTAGCGCAGCCCGTGGTGGCCGCAGTGCTCGCACGTCTCCGTGCGGCACACGTCCTTGTCGATCGCGATGTTCTCGGGGTGCGCGGTGGGCGGCTCCCCGGGCTGATAGCCCGTGAGGTACCCGCTCGCGAGGATCTCGGCGAGGGTGACGCGCTCGGTCTTGGTCTCTGTGCTCATCTCATCCCTTGTCTGAGTGCTTGCCCCTGGCGTAAGATCCAGGGGCAAGCTCATCCCTTGCGCGGTCTCAGGCGGCCTCGTCGTTGCGAGCGGCGAGGCCGTTCTCTTTCTGGCCCTTGCGGTGCCAGCAGGCCCGGTCGTCTCTGCACTCGATCATCGCGACGTAGCCGACGCCGCCCCGGTAGCGCATGAACGCGCCCAGGAGCGCCTCGTGGGGCCCCGCCCCGCAGACCGAGCACTGGTTTGCTTGCTGCATGTGGTTCTCTCCTCTCTTGGCCTCTCTAGGCCGATTCAGTTAGGTCCGCGCTGACCGTTAGGTCGGTGTCACCTCCGGGCTAGGCAGGTATGCTCGCGGCGCCCACGGTGTCAGCGCGGGCGCTATCACGGCCGGTGTCGGGGCTCCCCTCGGGCTGGCTCGCATTGGAGCCGTCGTGCAGGAACAGGTCGAATTCGGGCATCCCGAGCAGACGGGCGCAGCCCGCGCGGAAGCGTGCGCTCGGCCGGCGCGCCCCGGAGGCGAACGCTTTGACGTGGGAGTGGCTGTAGCCGGTGCGGCCCGCCAGCCAGACCAAGTTGTACCGGCCCTGCTCGCGCAACACCGCCCAAATCGGGTCGGGTCGATCCATCCGCCCTCCGTTGCGTTCCGTCCGGTACGGAACGCAAGACCAGAATACACGGTCTGCGGACGGAATGCAATACCCTGCGGTACGATTCCGGCGATGAATCGGACGGGCAGCGTGGAGTTCGGCGCCTGGCTGAAGGCGCGACTCGGCCGGCGCCCCTACGGCCAGATGGCCGCGTACGTGGGCGTCAGCACCTCGCCGGACGGCCCCAGCACCGTGAGCCGCTGGGTGACCGGCGAGAGCGCGCCCGAGTACCGCAATCGGCTCGGCGTGGCGACCTACCTCGGCGTCGAGCCGGCCGAAGTGCACGCCTTCTTCCCGGACGAGAAAGCAGCCGGCCGAGCACCCCATTCCGTGCGCGGTTTTGATATACACATCCCCGTGGCGACCGTGCGCTTGACGAAACCGGAGGCGGTCAACCGCTTCCTCGCCTTCCTCGGCCAGCTCGAGGAAGACGGGCTGACCGAGCGCGAGGAGCGCTCGGCCGCGGCCGACGAGATTGACATCCCCGAGCGGGCGGTCGCCGGGCGGGGGGAGCGGGATGCTGACGGCGGTCGCGCGGGCGCTGGAGATCCGGTCTAGGCACGGCATCGAGGGGGTCGCCAGCGAGGACGAGGTGGACCGCGCTGTCGCCGGCGCCGGGTTCGACCTACGAGAGGATCGGCCGTACGAGGACCGCCTCTACGGGCGCTTCTTCCGGGGCACGGTCTGCGTGAAGCGGGGGCTCTGGCCCGAGCTGAGGCGGGTCGTCAAGGCGCACGAGCTGGGGCACGGCGTGCTCGGGCACGACACCGGCTACTACCTGCAGCCGGCCCTGGGCGGCGAGGTGCCCCGCGGGGCCGCGGAGATCCAGGCGCAAATCTTCGCCTGGACCCTGCTCGTCGGCGAGCCGGCGCCGTCCGCCGACGGCCTGACCGCGCAGATGCACGCTGCTCACGAGGCCGGGGTCTCCCTCCCCTTCCTGTGCACGGCTGTGTCGATCTTGGCCCAGCTGCACGATCCGGTGCGGGGCCGGCCGTTGCGCGCGCTCTGCTAGGAGCCCGGGTCGGACTCGGCCAGCGACCGTTCGGTCAACCACGCCTCGGCCAGGTAGAGGACCGTCACCCCGCGCGCGGCGGCCTGGCGCGCCAGGCGCGTGGCGACCAGCGAGGACACCTCCAGGCGACCGAGCACGACGCGGCCCCGCAGCGTGCGGCGCCGGCGGGCGGCGGGTGTCTCCTCCTCGGGCATTGGAACGACGAGTCTACGACCGGGACCGGGCGGCATGGGGGACGACCTTCGGGCTAGCTGATCGGGCTAGGACCGTTCGGCTGACGGCTTCTGCTCGGCCTGCTCCTTGAGCTGGCGCAGCAGCCGGTTGATCTGCGCGTTGAGCGAGCGGTCCTCGCGCCGCGCAACCTCCGCGAGCCAGGCGTGGACGTCCGGGTCGAGTCGGACCTGGAGACGGATCACGGGCTCCCCTCGCCGGCGACGCACGGCGCCAAAGATACAACACTCGACACCACCAACACTCTCAACGCCACTATATTGTGCCATAGTAAAGCCCGTCGGCGCGGAGCGTCAAGGACTGTAGCCGCCGGGCCATCGCCGGACGAAACCCGTCGTCGCCGGGTCGGCGCCAGCCCAAAGCTATGCTTACCGTCGTGGGTCGGTCCGCTGGGCGGGGTCGGAGACCACCTGGTCAGTGGGCTGGCCCGCACTGACCAGGACGAGGCGGGCTAGACTTGGGGCATGAACGACGTGTTCCGCGACGCGATGGCCCGCGCGATCGACCAGCAGTACGACGCGATGATCCACGGCACCACGACACTGGCGACCGAGACCAGGGACCGCCCGGCGCCACCGCTGACGTGGGCGCGCATCCAGCGCCTGCACGACGCGCTGATCACGGACCGACGGACCATCCTCGTCCGCGACCTCAGGCCCCTGCGCGAGGTGATGGCGCCGCACGGCTGGGAGTTGGTCAAGGCGAAGGGGGGGCATGGCTACTGGCTGCAGGCCACGTCGGGACCCTGCTGGCGGATCAAGGTCTACCGCTCGACGATGATCCCGTCGCCCAGGGGCATCATCTACGTGATCGACCCCGATGTGGCCACGGCGTCGCAACGGGTATACCTGAACGAGGTGGTCACGACCGTGACCGCGCTGGCGCTGGCCGGCGTGGACGAGCGCGTCGGCTAGAGGGCATCCCGCCCCCTCCCCGGCGAATGCCCGGCGGCCTCATACGGGCCGCCCCCGGCACCCCATCGGTCGAGCGCCACAACCGCCACCCGAGCTGACACCGATCGCCCGGCTGGCCACGCACCCCTAATCAGCGAGGGGCTGGGGCTGAACGTCGCCCCGACCAAGGATACCACCGTGGAAATCGCGTGCGATGGTGTGCGCGGGTGGCGGCCGGGGGTCTTTGCCAAGAATCACAGCCGCCACCCGCACGCTGATCCTATCAGAGGCGGGCTAGCGCAGGTTCGGGAACGGCGCCCCGAGTGCCTGCGCGACCAGGTAGAGCGCGACCAGGAGCACCAGGCCGACGAGCACCTGGTCGAGCCAGCCGGGCGCGTTGAGTCCGTGCAGGATCGCGCGGGCGATGTAGGCTAGGATCGCCAGCACGATCAGGGAGACCCCCAACGCGAGCACCTCACGCCTCCTTCACGGGGCGCCGGTCGCCGTAGGCCGCGATGTAGCGCGGGTCGGCGAGCATGCACTCGTCGCAGACGACCTCCTCGCCGGGGTTGGCGAACCTGCCCCACGGCTCGGCCTGGCTCGTCTCGTAGTAGCCGCCGGTCGCGCCGGACACCCCGTCGCGGCCACGCTGGTAGTAGCCATCGACCCGCCGCTTGCAGCGGTCGCAGGTGACGGTGACGTTGGGCATTTAGCGCTCTCCTTTGCTCTGCGTGACGGCCGCCTCGATCGCCTGCGCGAACCGCGGCCAGCCGTTCGCGGCTAGCCGATCCTTGCTGCCCCACAGCGCGTCCCGCTCGGCGTCCACGTCGAACGCGGGCGCGGCCGGCGCGCTCAGCGCGCGCAGCTCGTCAGCCGAGCCGTCGAACACGTTGGTGTCGCAGTCGCCGGCGACGCCTGGCACGCGCCCGCTGGCCGAGTGCTGCCAGACCGCGATCCGGTCCCAGCCGGGCGGCGTCGGGGGCCGGGTCTCCTGGTAGGACGCCAGCCAGAGCGGGTAGCGGCCCAGGCCGAGCGCCGCCCCGAGCCCCGCGTCGGCATAGAGGCCGTGCTCGCGCATGTAGTAGTCCCCGGTGTACAGGAGCGGCAGGACGCCGAACCGCTCCGCGGCCAGCTCGAGCCAGCGCGCGGCCCACGGCGCCAGCGTCGTCCCGACCGGGACGGCCGGGTCCTCCAGGTCGAGCGCGACCAGGTCGCCGGGCGCCAGGCCGCCGGCGGCGTCGAGCGCCTCGGCCAGGAGCGCGACGGACGCCTCGGGTGTGGCGACGCTCGGGCGGGCGTAGTGGTAGCAGCCCCGGACGAGCGGCGTGCTGGCCATCCCGCGCCAGTTGGCCACGAAGTACGGGTCCAGGAAGCGGTTGACGCCGCCGCCCTCGTCGCCCGACGCCTTCGCGATGGCGAAAGCGATGCCCGACGCGGCGACGGCGAACCAATCGATCTCACCCTGGTGATTGCTGCAATCGAGCCCTTTAATCGTCGCCACGGGCATCCCTCCAAGGCTAATCGCAGCGGGCTGGGGTGTTACGGGCACGTCGTCGCCGCTGGCGGCCTGCCCGCCGTTTTCACCGTGTCCAGGGCCACCTCCCACGCCAGCGGCGACGTGGCTCGCCGCCCACTGGCGGGCGACGAAGGCGGCCAGCTCGGCCTCGATCCGGGTCCCGCGCGCGTCGATCGACGAGGGGAGGCGTGGACTCCGATCCCAGGCCAGCGCGAAGTAGGCGACGATCCTGATCCGCTCGTGCCCCGCGCACCAGTCCAGGAAGGGGCGAAACTGGTCCTTTGCCCAGACGTCGAGGTCGAACGTGTTGCCGGCGCCGGGGTTGGTCTCGGTGTCGAACAGATCGACGTCGGGGAATGCGTCGAGGTACCACTGCACGGTCTCCGTCATCTGCGCGAGCGAGCCGTAGGCGTGGATGGCCACCCGTCCGATCGTCCTCACCAGGGTGGTGTACGCCAGCCGGGTGACCAGCGCGCGCCAGCGATCCCGGTTGGTCGGGTCACCGATCGGCGGCGCGAGCCAGTTTCCCTCCGGGTAGGCCGCCACACACTCGGCCGCACGCCGGCAGTAGGCGTCGACCTTCGCCTCTGGCGTCGCGCCGGGCACCTGCTCGACGTCCTGGTCCGGCTCGTTCCCCAGCTGACAATAGCCGCCGGCAGCCGTGATCGCGCGGCACTGGTCGACCATCCAGGCCACCGGCGGCAGGCCCTCGTGGAAGGGGCGATCAACCCAGAGCGCGCCCCGGCGCGCGGCGGCTAGGCCAAGCTCCCAGGCGCCGTGATCCCAGCCGGCCTTGTCGCGGTCCTTCGAGACGGTCGCGATCCCCGGCAGCACGACGGGCGCGTCGGTGTCCAGGTCGGAGAGCAGCACCAGCGCAGGCGCTAGCACGGCGCGATCTCGGCGACCGCCGCGCGCACGAACGCGACGCAGGCCGGGCACGCCCGCCAACCGGCCATCGCGACCGCGTGCGTACCGTAGCCCAGCACACGCCGGGCGAGCGGCCAGTCGACCAGCACCGCGATCCGCCCACAGCATCGGCAACGTTCGGCTAGCACGACGGCGCGCCTTCCGTGCGTCCGCCGCGCTTCCCGTGCTGGAGCTCCCACCTCAGCAGGATCAATGCGGCCCGCTCGCTCTCGAGCGTCGGGCGGGGGACGACGCTCCTGGGCTCGGCCCACACCAGCGCGTCGAGCACGTCGCATCCAAGTCCGTCCAGCCCCTCCGGTCGCGCGTTCATGGCACCCGTACCTCCAGCAACCGCCCGTCCGGCGTGCGCGCGCAGGGGAAGGACCCTCTTCCGTCCCGCCAGCAGGAGCCCCAGCGGGCCGGCCCGGCCGTCGCCTCTGCGCCCGCGCGGTAGCCCGTCAGCCAGACCGCCCGGTCGCGTCGGTCGCACTCGGCCGTCACAACCAGGACGAGCAGCGCGCTCACGGCGATCGCCAGGACCGGCTCTTCGCAGCGAGCCCAGTACCTGCGCCAGGAGGACGACCAGGCGCCCACGACTCACGGCTCCGCCGGCGGTGGGTGATCGTCGGAGCGCCGGCCGCCCGGCACGGAGGGGCCCGGCGGCACGGCCGGGATGACGGCCGTGATGTTGACGATCGGGAGCGCGGGCGGGCCGGCTCCCTCGGCGGCCTCGAGCTTGCCCTCGGCCCGGGCGGCGCGCTCGCTCGCCTCCTGGAGCTGGTCCATGCGGCCGTTGACGTCGGCGGCCAACTTCTCGGTCACGCCCGTGTTCTCGTCGACCTTGCGCACCGCCTCGCGCGTCTTGAGCCAGGTCGCCAGGATGCCAGCCAGGAGCATCAGGAACGGCAGCCAGCGGTCCGAGAGCGCCAGCGCGAACTCGTACGGGGTCATCGGGGTGGTCGTCTGGGCCAGCAGCTGGAACAGGATCACGTCGAGCATGGGGACATGCCCTCCTTATCTAGGTGTTTCGACCGATGGACGAGCCACCGCGCACCTCGTAGGATGGGGCCCGTTATGAGGCGAATCCTGCTCGGCGCCCTGCTCGGCGCGGTCCTGCCGGTGGCGGTGGCCAGCGCCCCCGTCGTGGCGGACGATACCGTGCCGACGGACCGGATCGTGGCCGCGCTGGTCGGGGCACCCCACCACTGGCGCCCGGACGCGGCGCGCGCGATCGCGGCCGAGGTGCCAGCCGTCCTGGGAGCGCGACGGCCGGGGTGGTCGGCCTACTTCTGCGGCCGCGACGAAGTGCCCTCGGCCGCCTGCCCGGGCGACCGGCCGCTCGTCGTCTTCCACGAGTCCGACCCGCCGGCCGCGCGGGTCGACCACGAGTACCGACACGCCTGGCAGAACGTGCGCGTGCGCGAGACCGAGGCGATGGTGCGCGCCTCCTTCGCTCAGCTCGCGGCGCGCGACGACGCGGCCGGCATGCTCGCGCGCCGGATCGTGGCGACCCGGCCGGCCGACGTCTGGCACTGGAATCACTGGCTGATCGGCGAGGAGGGGCTGCGCTGGGACTACGGCGCCGTCCCCGAGCCGCACCGCTCCGCCTGGTTCAGCTACGGGCACGTTCATCGGGTGGTCCTCCTTCCGACGGTGCAGCGGAGCCCCCGGGCGTGATCGTGATCGTGCGGGCGGGGAAGTCGACGTGCAGGCCCGCGCCCACGGGGGCGTCGGCGACCTCCTGTAGCGCCTCGTGGTAGCGCTGCTCCAGCGCGTTCGCGGCCGCGACGGCCTGGGCGGCGGCCTGCCTGGCACCCTGCGCCAGGCAGTACCGCTCCAGCAGGCGCGTCGTCGTGCGCTCCGAGAGCGCCACGGTCTGGACGCCGTTCGCGGCCGCGCCGGCGGCTCGTCGGTTCCTGGCCTGCCCCATCACGCTTGCTCCAACACGGACGTGATCTTGTCGAGGGTGGCCGCGTCGGCCACGCCGATCAGGCCGGACAGGGTCGTGCGCTGCTCGGCCAGGCGGGTCTCGGACCAGCGCGCCAGGAGGGCCGCGATCTCGCGCCCGAGGAGCGCCTGGGCGGTCCGCGGCGCCCCCTCCTTCGTGAGCGCCCACGCGATGGCCGCGTCCTCGACCGGGGTGGTCGTGTACGTGACGGTCGGCACTAGGGCGCCCCCGCCTGCATCGAGGCGATCTGGATTTTGAGGTCGGCAACCTCGCGGGCCAGCTCCTGGATTGCAGCGGCGGCATGACCGAATGCCGAGACGGGAGAGAAGATGCGCCCCTTGTGGTGCATCACCCAGGGCGCCTCATCGGCCATCACGCCGGCGTAGAGCGTCTCGTGGTCACCGGTCGAGGTGATGCGCCCGTCGGGGTACTCCTCCTGGGTCTTGTAGCGGAACTCGTGAACCGGGGCGGCCAGGACGCGCCGCAGGGCCTCGGCCGGGTCGAGTCGGCCGAGGACGTGCTTGAACGCCCGAAGGGAGGCGGCGGCCTCCCAGGTGGTGACACCGACGCCATTGGTCTGCAGTTGCTCGCCGGCGTCGCCGTCGTCGGGCGGCAGCGTCCAACTCCACGTCCCCGCGGCGACACCCGGGACGATCGTGATCGTACCCGACGTGCTGCCGTTGATCTTGAGGGTGCCCAGGACCGATCCGGCGACGCCGAGGTCGAGGGACGCGCCGCTGATGACCGTCGGCTCGGCCAGCGTGATAAGCGCCGATCCCGCGGCCACGTCGCCAGTGATCGACAGGCGCACGATGTCGGCGGCGTTGTCGTTGCGCGGGGTCCGCAGTTCCAGCAGGCCGTTGTTGACGTGGTCCGAGCCGTAGAGCTGGACCGAGGCACCCTTCTGGCCACCAGTGACCCCGCCGATGAGCTTGAGCACGCTGGCGTCGCCGGACTGCCGGATATCCGCGTCGAACGTGTATCCACTCGACGCCCCCGCGAAGGCCAGCGTGTTAGCGCTGTGCGTGACCGTCACGTCGCCGGCGTTCCAGTTAATAACCCCACCCGAGGCGAGGAACAGGTCGGCCCAGGCCGTCCCCGACGCACCGAGTGCCCCGGCGTCGTTCGAGGAGACGAGGACGGAACCGGCAGTGAACGAGTTCGCGCCGACCGTCAGGTTGCCGCCGGCCAGGGTGAGGGTGTTCAAGGCGTGGGTCAGCGTCACGTCGCCGTTGTTGAAGTTGACGACCGCGCCGCTGGCGAGGAACAGGTCGGCCCACATCAGCGTGCCGGTGCCGAGCGCGACGCCGTCGTTGGCGGCCGGGACCAGCACGATGCCCTGAGTGCCGCCGCCGTGGCCGACCTGGATCTGCTTAGCCGAGCCGTCGAAGCGCAGGTACTCCCACGAGTTGCCGGACGTGTCGTTCAGGAACCAACTGATGTCGCCGTTGGCGGTGATGTTCGAGACGATCAGGCTGTCGGCCGGCGTCGCCTGCGTGACCGGCGTGCCGATGAGCGCGCTCGTCAGGGCCGTGTTGGCCCCGAGCGCGGTCGAGCGGTGGACGTGGGCGGTGTCGCCCGAGGTGCCGAAGGCCGACACGACGTCGTCGACGGTCGTGAAGCGTTGGGCCGACTTGCCGCGCCCGCTGGCGTGGTCGTGGTTCTCGAGCGCGGTGATCACGTCGATCAGGAAGTTGGTCGCGTCGAAGGCTTCCTGCTCGTTGGCCGGGATCGTGAAGTCCTGGCCACTTTCGGTGTAGTAGGTGCTGGCCGTCGCCACCTAGACCACCTCCTCGAGCTGGGCGAGCAGGAACGCCTCGAGTTGCTCCAGCGTGTACGCCTCCAGGTTCTGCAGCAGGCCGCGCGTCTCGTTGGGCTCCTGCTCGATCAGGAGACACCGGATCGCCTTGACGGGCTGTTTGGTCCCCTCCAGCCAGGCGGTCACCTTCTGCGGCGCGTGGACCAGAACCTGGTGGCTGTCGCCGTCGGAGTCGATGAAGGGGACACCCCCCGAGAAGCCGGCCAGCTGGTCGACGAAGTCGTGCAGCTCCTCGGCGCCCAGGCGGTAGGGCGTGCCGTCGCGCTTGCGCAGGCTATCCTCGGCCGGGATCGCGATCGCCAGCACCTCCTGCGGCACGGGTCGCGTCTGGTACAGGATCGCCAGACCCGAGACCTGGGGGCTGGCCGTCGCGGCCGCGTTCGACAGCACCTCCTTCGTGTCGAGGAAGACGCAGCTCGACGCGTCGGGGAAGTCGACCGACTCGCGCTCGCCGGCGTCGAAGGCGCTCGTCATCGCCGTGTAGGACCCCGCCCCGGACGGACGGTAGTGGAGCGTGAACTTGTTGCTGCTGGAGAGGTTGTCGCCCTCGCCCGTGGCGCGTAGGAGCGCCTTGCGCTCGGAGGGGAAGCCGAAGTAGGCCCGCGAGTGGTAGACCTCGCTCGTCCCGGTCGAGAACACCTCCGAGGTGCAGTCGGCCGGGTCGGGCGTGTGGGCGAGCACGTACTTCGAGATCGTCCCGTCGCTGAACCCGATGTAGGCCATCTTGTGCCCGGCCGGCGCCCCGATCGTGGACGTGTGCAGGCTCAGGATCTTCTTCGCGCTGAACGCGGCCGTGATCGAGCCGTGCCAGACCGGCTCGGCGCGCCCCTGCTCGTCGGCGACCAGCTCGCCCGTGAACTCCAGCAGGTAGCTCTTGGCGTTGTCGGGGTTGTACAGGCCGGCCAGGAGGAAGAAGTCCGTCCCGACCATCGCGCTGACGTAGCCGTTGACCTCGCTCCCGTTGTCCTTGAGCAGCTCGGGACCGACCGGGGTCAGGCCGCCGTCGTCGGCCAGGCGGTAGGTCGCGTTGCCGTAGGTCACGTAGTGGTGGTTGACCCAGCGGGCGAGTGCCTCGCCGTTGGTCGCGGCCGGCGGGAACTGGAGATCCTCGAACGCGCGCCGCCACGACCCATCGGCCTGCAGGAAGTAGATGTCGTCCTGCTTGCAGGCGACCAGCGATCCCGCGCCGTTGACCGTCATCCGCACGACCGGGTGGTCGTAGGTGCCGATCCGGTCGGTCGCGGCGGCGTGGTTGGCGACGACCAGCACGTCGGCGTCGAGCGAGCACTGGTTGAGCTTGTTCGCGTCGTTCGCCCAGTAGACGTTCTCGGCGTCCTTCGCCCAGGCGCGCGCCTTGAACGCGTTCGCGCCGGTCGTCTGCGTCCAGGTCGTCGTCGCCGAGGCGCCGTCGAAATACCACAGGTTCTCGCCGTCGCCCATCGCGACCTGCGCGTAGCGGGTCGACGACGCCTGGTTGGTCTGGAGCACGATCACGTCGGTCATCGCCTTGCCGGCACCGAAGTCCTTCGAGACCGTCCACCCCGTGCCGTCGGTGCTCCCGCTCAGGGCGTAGCGGCCGTTGCCGGCGAAGATCCGGCCGCCGATCTCGAACCACCGGATGATGCCGATCGTGCTGTCGAGCGTGCCGGGGGTGTAGTTGGTCAGGGCCGGCCCCTGCAGGCGGCGGCCCGACCGGCAGCGGGCGTTCAGCGTGTACCAGTAGCGGCCATTGGGGCCCTGGCGCGCGCGCCGCTGGCCCATGCCGCGCGTCAGGTCCCGGATCGCGTAGGGCGCGCCGAAGACCGGGTTCTTGGCCTGCTCGCCGTAGCCCTCGGGCGCGACGTTGGGCTGGTCCGGTGGCACCGTCGCGACCAGGCGCGCGCCGGTCTTGCTCAGCAGGGCAAGGGGGATGTCCTTGCCGTTGAGGCGCGCGTGGGCCGGCCAGGGGGCCCGCACCGGCCGGCCACGGGCGATCAGGGTGACCATCAGCGCCGCCAGGACCGTCCGAGCGTCGGGCTGATCAGCGTGCGCTCGGGCCGGAAGGTGCGTTCGGGCTCGACCCACCAGTCGCGCGTTAGGCTGGAGACCCGCTCGGAGGTCATCCGGCGGGACCGCATCGCCTCCTCGGTCGCCTGGCCGATCGTCTCCAGGTGCGCGAGCCGGTTGTGAGCCTCGGCGATCGCGACCCAGGCCAGCCACTCCTCGTCGACCGACGCCTCATCGGTCTCCAGGCTCAGCCCCGACTGCCCGCCGTAGCTGCCGCCCGAGACGCGACAGAGGTCGTAGGCGCGGCAGGCGCAGAGGGCGTACACCGTGTCGGTCGTCAGCCAGGACGGCCCCTCGACCCAGACCTCGCCGGCCCGGTCGTACCCCGTGCCGTGCTTGACCCGCTTGTACGGATCGGTCGCGACGAGCGTCGAGGTGCCAGGCCAAGACTCGCCCGTCGCCAGGTGCCCGAGCTGGTAGATCCACGTCCACGACTTCAGCCAGGACGCCGAGGAGTTGACTTGGTGCTTGCGCACGTTCTGGTGACTGACCGTGAACGTCAGATCCCGGAGCACGTAGATGTTCTTCAGCGCCTCGTTGAGGAGGGTGTTCAGGTCCGTCCCGGAGAACAGGCTCGTGATCTCGAAGGTGCGGTCGGAGAGGGTATCCGGGTCGGCGCCCCAGGCCAGATCGACGTCCAGGTAGCCGTTGGTGGGGTCGTACCCGGAGTCGGCCTTGATGAGTCGGCTCTTGTCGGCCGCGGCCGCGCCGGGCATGTAGAGCCACTTGCCGTTGTAGAGCGACGCCGACCATGCGCTCGACTTCAGACTCGCGCCGGAGTCGAGCGACGTGGTCGAGACCAGCCGCGTGGTCGAGGAGGCGCCGGCGTCGCTCGTGCCCTTCTCGTACACGCCGAGCAAAGGGGCGAGCGTCCGCCGGTGAACAGCGAGAGTGCTCAACGACCCGACCCCGATATCCCCCGACTAGCGGTCGATCTCCTCGAAGACGATGCCGACCTGGAAGAGCGACGTGGTGGTGGCGGCGCGCGAGCAGAGGGAGAGCGCGTTGCCGGGGGTGATGCCGACCTCGCCGTCGTACTCCACGCTCAGGCGGAACGGCGCCACCGCGGTCGTGCCGATGCCCGTGAAGAGCGAGATGCCGACCCCACGATAGAACGCCGGCGCGGCGGTGAACGTGTTGATCGCCGGCGCCCACCAGGCGACCGAGTCAACCTGAGCGCCCACCAACGCCGGCAGGACCGCGACCTTGGTGAACGTCAGGATCGCCGCGCCGGTCGCGGCTGGGACGCTCCCAGCGTTGGCGGTCATGTCCCACTCGAGGCCGGTCGGGGCGTTGTTCCCCGACAGCCACGTGAGGTCCAGCCTGAGGATCGACAGGTCGCGCCCGGACCCGGCCGGGTTCCAGAGGGTCGGGTGGTTGCCGGTCGTCGCGGAGACGATCAGCGCGATGCCGGCCTGCAGCGAGGTCGCCACGAACAGGCGCCCGCGCTTGGCCGCCGCGTAGTACTTGCCATGCAGCGCGTCGACGTACTGCTGCCGCTCGTCACCGACGACCGGCTCGGCGCGACCGGGGCTCTTGCCGGACAGGAAGGGAAGCTCGATACCGAGTGGCATGGTCGTGTCTCCTTTACGCCTTGTGAGTCAATCGAGCGAAAGGGCTTCGCCTAGTCCACGTCGTCGATGGACACCTCCGTGCCGAAGGCCAGCTCGAGCAGGCGGTTGGTCCGGCGTTGCTCGAGGATCAGGAGCGTGATGAGGTCAGGCAGGTCGGCGACCAGGGGGGTGCCGTCGGCGCCCACGACCGCCTGCGCGTACTGCGCGTGCTTGGCGACGCCGTCGTCGTCGATGTCCTTGGCGCCAGGGCGGACGCGCCGGTAGCTCTGGAACTGCCGGTCCGTGAGCGCGCCCACCTACGTCACCTCCTCGACCCGGTGCCGCATCGGCGGCAGGAACTTCGCGAGGAAACTCGCCAGGCAGGGCGCGCACCAAAGCGCGAGCTGGCTGCCGTCGACCTGGAAGGAGACCAGCGGCACCTCGGTGCCGCCCTTCCCGCAGGTCGGGCAGACGATGCCGCGCAGGATCGCCTGCTGCCGCAGGTCAACCACGGGTCCCGCGGGCACGCCGTTCGTCATGGCCATCCTAGCGCTCCTGCCAGAGGTCCCAGTAGTCGATCGTGTACGTCCGGCTGGTCGCCGAGACGCCCGAGATCGTGATCATCGGGCGGACCAGGGTTCCGCCCTCCATCGCGCTGGTGCGGCTGACCATCGTGCGCGGGCCGTTGCCCTCCTTGACCCAGGCGGTGACCGTGTTGGTCGCGCACTGGATGACGATTCGGAGGTAGGTCGCGGCCGTCGGCGTGACGGTGCCGATGGCGTCCTTCGCGCCCGTGTTGAGCGCGCCCGAGCCGAGCGTGATCATGGCGAGGGTGGCCAGGGTTTCGGCGGTGTCGATGTAGACGAGCGCCGCGTCTCCCATCCCCGAGGCGAAGGATGGCGTATCCACGTCCGGGCTCAGGATCAGCGGGGTGGTGATCGTGTCGTGGGTGTCGATGAAGCCGACGCCGAACTCGATCGAGGTGATGGCGCTGATCTTCAGCCGGATGTCCATGCCGCAGTTCTTGTCGCCGGAGAAGACCCGCGGGCCGTAGAGGTTGGCCGCGCGGTTGGCCTCGGTGCCGTTGGTCCCGGTCGCGCCCTCGGCCGTGCCGCCGTCGGCGAGCGTGCCCGGGGTCGCAAACGCGGTCGCGCCGGTCCCGCCGTTGGCCGTCCAGAAGTCCGTCACGTTGAGCGTCTTCATGTCGAAGTCGTCGTGGCGGTAGTACACGTCGGCCGGCGCGAACCGGGCGAGGAAGTGCTGCAGCGGGCTGAGCGGGCCGTGGCCGAGCCGGTCGAGGTGGCGGTAGCTCCCGAGCCCGTCCCGGAGCCCCATCGTCGTGGTGCTGACTGGCATCTGTTCCTATGCTCCTCTTCGCAGCTTCTGGCCGGATACGGGGCGCCGGCCCGCCGCTAGCTACTCGTTCCGCGCGATGGCGGCGTTGGCCCAGAAGACCACCTGCTCGAGGTTGGTGAGCGCCAGCGACTGCTCACGCGAGCCCGGCGTCTTCGCCACGATCAGGTGGGCCAGCGCCTTCGCCGCCTCGCGAAGCTCGACGTACCGCTCGGGCTGACCCTCTTTCGGGGCGTGGTAGGTGAAGTTGTTCTCGATCTGGGCCGACTTGTCCGGTAGCACAATCACTCCTCAGCGCGTCTGCACGATCGGGGTCACGTCCTCGGGATCCAGCGCGACCACGACCGCCTCGGGCTCCTTCGTGAGGCCGCACTCGGCAACCAGCTGCATTTCGCGGAAGTCGGGATCCTCCACACCGCTCAGCACGTCGGGGTACGGGTAGCGCCCCGGCCGGGCCGTGAGCTTGCTCACCTGCCAGCCCTGGTCCTCCAGGGCTTTCAGGAACCGGGTCGCGGCCAGGTTCCGGAACGCCGTCCACTGGTCCCACGAGATCCCGATCGGCACCCTGAACGTCCCGAGCCGAATCTGGGTCAAGTTCTGCGCGTCGCCCGCCCCGTACCTGGCCGAGAGTGCGCCGACGTCGAGACCAGGGATCTCGCGCCGGGGCTGCCGGGGTCGCCGACCACGCGCCGTGAGTGCCGCGTTGTAGCGGCGGACGCGCTTATCGGCGGTCGGTTCGGGGTCCAGGAGGGCCGGCGGGATGTCCCGCGCGTCAGGCCGGCAAGAGCTCGTGATCACGGAACCCGTCCGGCCGCGCCCCGGTCACGCCGGGGATCACGGCCTTGTACTTCCAACCCTCGTCGTCGGTGAGCCACAGGATCTTGGTGATCGTGCCGACGCCGAGCGGGTTGGGCTGCTGCCCCTTCCGCGGCGGGCGCCCGGCCGCCGTCGCCAGGACGGTGCCCCAGGTGACGCCCTCGGGAAAGCCGTCGCGGGCCGCGTCGGGGTTGATGCGGACGGCGTCGCCTTCGTAGAAGCGCGGGCCGACCTGCTCGAGCAGCCGCTCGGGGATCTTCTCCCCGTGGATGTCGACCAAGATCTGGCCCGAGACGCCGCCGGCCTCGCGCTCGCCCCAGCCCCGCCGGGGTCCGCCGGCCAGCGCGGCGTCCAGGTTCCCCCAGACCCCGCCGCGGGGCTTGGCGCCCGCCGGTGGCTGCATCGGCCGGAAGGGCGCCTGCTGGGCTTTGGTCTGGCGCACCTCCTCGCGCAAGGACGCCATCTCGCGCGACTGGTCCTCGAGCAGGGCCAGCACGCGCGCCAGCAGGGGATCGGGGACCGGCTCGGGATCGGCCGCACGGGTGGCGACGTTGTCACCGGCGCCTGTGCCGCCGACCTGAGCGCTGACCGCGTCCATACGCGGCCTGACCACCGTCGGCGCCCTAGGCACCGCGAACGAAGCAGCCGTGGTCGTCCCGCATCTCCTTCCAGCCGTAGAGCGTCTCGACCGCGTACTTGTGGGCGAAATAATCGATGTCGAAGAAGTAGTAAGAGGGCATGTCGATCTGCACGATGAGGGCGAGGGCTTCCTTGTGGGCCATGAAGTTGTCGTGGCCGGCGGCGTTGGAGCCCTCGATGTTGGTCGACATGTAGACCGGCATGTTCATCCAGGTGCCGATCTTCGCCTCGGTCACCGCCGGCGGCGCCGTGGCGTCCTGGAGCTTCGAGAAGTCGGCGTGGATGAACTGGTCCATCTCCATCAGGTTCTTCCGCTCCGCCGGGCTGATCCCCATGAAGCGGCCCTTCAGGGGCACCAGTGCGTCGTCGAGCGCCTGCTGGGCGCGGAGCCAGTCCGAGTAGGACGTGGGGGTGCCGAGCACGCCCTGGGGCGAGGTGCCGAAGTCGTCGGGGAGGCCGGCGCCGACGTCGTCGATGGCCAGGCCACAGGCGTAGCCTTGTTTGGGCGCGTACTTCTTGGCCAGATCCATGTGGCTCTGCTTCTTGGTCTTGGTCTCGAGCGCGAAGGCCGAGTACTCGTTGACGTTGACGGTGATCTGGATGTTGGTCGGGGTCTCGGTCTCGTAGACGATCGCGGTGTTGGCGGACTTGGTCTGTGCGGTCAGGTTGCCGACGGGCGTGACGTTGAGGATGTCGCCCGCCTCCAGCTCCGACTCGTATTGCCGGTCGAAGACGTTGGCGAAGAAGAGCTGCTGCTCGCGCGCGATCTGCGCTTTCTTCGACCAGTGCTCGGGGATGAACGCGTCCGCGGTCGTGTTGTCGATGAATTCGGTGGCGCCAGTCGCCATCTGTGTTGTTCTCCGTTAGCGCGTGGCCACCCGGCGCCCGTTGAAGGACGCGAGGTGGCGATCGATTTCGTGCTCGCGCCGCTGGTACTCGACGAGGGGCATGCGGTCGATCCAGCGTCGGGTCTCGGCGAGGGTGTGGGGCAGGTCACTCGCACCGGGCGCGGCGCCGGAGCCCGCGTCGGGGGCCGGCTCCTCCCCGGCCAACCGCGCGCGGACTTCCCGCTCGATCGCGGGGCGCAGCTTCTTCTCGGCCTTCGCCTCGGCCTCGGCGCGGATCTCGGCCTCCCATTTCGGGAGGTGGTCGATCACGCCCTGGGCGAGGTCGGCCTTGTAGAAGAGCGCCGCGAGCGTGCCGTTGCCGCCGGCGAGCTGCCCGTAGTCGCGGCCGGCCAGGCCGTTCACGATGGGCTTGGTCGCCGGGTTGGCGTCAAGGGCCGAGAAAACGCCGACGGCCTCCGACCAAGCGGCCTCGTGCTGCGACTCCAGCTCCGCCTGGCTCGTCGCCTTGGTGAACTCGAGCGCCGCGTCGGGGTCGTCGTTCTGGACGGCCTTTTGCCGCAGCCCGAGGAGCTGTTGCTTCTTGGCCTGCTCGTCCCGCTCGGCCTGGCTGACCTGCAGTCGCTTCCCGACGTAGCCGGAGAACCGGTCGTTCACCCTGGCGTACTCGTCGGGGTCGGTCTCGCGCAGGAGCTCCAACCGCGCCGCCTCGAGGTCCTCCTTGGTCAGCTTGGCGCGCCAGGCCGGCGGCTGGACCGTCGGGGGCTGCGTCGTTTGAGCAGAGGGCTTAGCGGACTCGTCGGCCTCGGGCTCGGCCGGTGGGGCCGAGGAGGCGCGACGGGTCTTGAGGCGGGATGGGGCTGGAGGCGCGGGAACGGCCCCGGCGTCGCCCGGTGGCTGGGCCGACTCGTCCGGGGGAGCTGGGCTGCTGGTCGCCTGCCGGTCCACGGTACTCCACTCGCCGCTCACCACGCTGGGCGATTCGGCGGTGGATGCACCGCGCTACGGAAAACCTACGACACCGGTGTCAGTCTGTCAATCACGGACGCGGAAGAGCCGACGGAACAGCTCGCCCGGCCAACGCTGCTTCTCGGGGTCCTTGGGCTCGATCCGGAACGGCGTGTAGTTCTGGGTACCGATCCGAAACGATACTGGCTCGGCGACTGGCGCCCGTCCGAGCAGCTCGTCTTTGCGCAGGACAGGGCAGTCGGGCTCGTGCGTCAGCGCCGGCCGGTGGTATCGCGGGGTGTAGACGGCGTGGTCGTTCGCTCCGCAGAAGCGACAGGCATTGCAGGAGTTCCCGCTGTCGTACTCGAGTGGGTCGTCCAGCAGCGGCGCGAGCACCGCGCAGAGTGCATCCCGTTGGGTTTGGGCCGCGTCGAACAACGCCATCCACTGCTGCGTCAGCACCGCGCTCTCGCGCAACGCCCGCGTGAGCTCCTCGGTATTCCCCATGCCCCGATTCTACCCCGGCCGCATCACGTACGGCCCACCGGGCGGCGCCGGCGGCGGCTGGCCGGGCAGGACGTACCGCGACGCCTGCTGTGCCTGCTGGGCGAACGCGATCGGGTCGAACGGCGGCGGCCCGCCTCGGAAGTCCGGCAGGGGGGCCTGTCCGCCAATCGCCCGGGTCTGGTTGATCCCGCTCCGGATCGCGCTCCACTGCTCGGGCTGAGCGTAGCCGGGCACCAGCGCGGTCTGGGCGTTGCCGGCGAGGCGCATGAAATCGCCCTCGCGGGAGCCCTGCAGGGTCATGTCCTGCCCGCGACGGGAGGTCTCGGCCTGGATGTCCTGACCGCGGCGGGTGATGGCGTTCGACTCGCGCTGGACCTCGATGCGGAGCGCGTCCATCCGCTCGTTCGCCAGCGCGACGGCCCGCGCGTTGTCGAGCTGCCCCTGCTGGATCTGGCGGACCGCGTCGTCGTGGATCTGCTTCTCGGCCGCCTGCGTCCGGGCGAGCAGGTCGGCCGCGGCCTGGCGATCGTAGTCGGCCTGGTCCTTGGTGACGCGCTCGGTCGCGCTCACGCCGGTGTCGAGCAGGCCGGCGTTGGGGCGTGGGCGCTCGATCATCGGCGGGCTGGCGGCCTTAGCCGCGGCGGCCTCAGCGCTCGCGGCCTGCGCCGCCGTCAGCCGCGCCTGGTCGAGCGTCTGCGGTGCAGGCGTCTTCTCGCGGGTGGCAGCCTGGTCGGCGCGGGTGTTGTCGGCGGCCCGGTTCGCCTCGCTCGAGCGCGCCTGGTGAAGCGAGAGCTGCCCCGTATCGACGCCGCGATTGATCTCCTGTCGCTGGCCGTCGGGACCGGCGACGTACTGGACGTACTCGCCGTCCTCGCTCATCTCCTCGGTGACCTCGACCGGCTGCTTGCTCAGCCCCGTCGCCTGACCGACACCCGACAGGATGAACGTCGACGGCTTCTCGCCGTACTCCTTCGGTTTGCCGGTCTTCGGGTCGATGTCGCCGGGGATGACCCAGAACTTGCGAGCAGTCTTCGCCATCGTCAACCTCCCGAATACGTCACCGTGCCTATAGCCAGGCGCCCATCCATCGCGTAGAGTACGTCGCTATGGCGACCCTCCGCCGGTGCTGGGACAAGATCCCAGGCCCCGTCCGCGTCGTCCTCATCATCCTCGGGTACATCGCCTCACTGGGTGCCCGTGACTGGTTCGAGTAAGCGCACCTCCACCTACCGCCGCGAATCTCGCCCGGTGCGGCGGCTGTCGCGCGTGTTGTTCCGCGTGCCCCCCGGCAGGGTGTAGGGCGTTGGCTCCCGCTTCTTGTAGGGGGCGATCGTGTTCTGCAGAAACGGGCCCGCGATCGGCACCATGCCGAGCGCCGTTCGCACCATCGGTGTCGTGTTGCCCTGGACCAGCCCAGCCGTCCCGCCGACCACGTTGGCGACGTCGCTCACGGCCGGCCCCCCGACCAGGCCGACGGTCCGCGCGACCGCCATCTCGGGCGGCATCGTCGCCAGAGTCCGCGTCCCCCGGTAGACGTCACCGGCCAGGCCGAATCCGCCCGCCCGCGCCAGTCCGCCCACCGCGATGTCGACCGGATCGCTCTTGAGGTCCCGGCCGGCCAGCACGTCGCGAGCCGCGTCGACCGGCACGCCGACCGCGGTCGCAACCGCCAGGTACTTCAGGAGCGGCCGCGGGTCGCCGTGCATCAGCGGCGTCAGCAGCTCGCGGCCGATGTAGCGCGACTGCCGGTAGCCGAACGTGCGGAACTGCGACGCGATCCGGCCGGCCGGCGTCGACGCCCACCCCGGCAGGTCCTGGGGATCCACGTAGAACTGCGTCCGCTCGACCCCGATCCGCCCCGCGCGCACCCGCTCGGCGTCGGTGAGCAGCCCGCGGGTCGCGACGTCGCGCCCGTCGAGCCCGAGCGCGTCGAGCGCCGCGATCGCACGCTTATCCCCGTCGGGGGCCTTGCGCGCCATCTCGTTGGCGAAGTCGACCGCGGTGTGGTACGTCGCGGAGCGGTTGACCACCTCGACCTTGCCCATCCCCGGCGCGGTCACCATCCCGAGCACGCGCGTCGCCCCGGTCCCCTCCTTGAGGTTCGCGATCGTCGCGGGGTCGACGACGCCGGCGCGCACCGCCTCGCGCAGCCCCTGCTCGGAGAGCGCGTACCGCACCTGCCCCGCCGTGCGCCGAGCCCCGAACACCGCGGCCGTGTTGGCCAGCTGCGTCGCGTTGGAGAGGGTCGAGAGCCCGAGGTGCGCCGCCGACTCGACGCTGCGGATCGCGCGACTCGCGCCGCGCGCGAGGTCCGACGGTGGCTCGCCCTGCTCCAGCGCCCGCGCGAACGCGCGCTCGACCGCGGCCGCGTCGCCCCCGTCGGTCGCGATCTGGGCGACGATGCGGTCCTTGAGCTCGCCCTTGGCGCCAAACATCTCGGCCTCACTGATCCGTCGCGCCGATTCGTGCAGGTGCTGCATGAGCGCCTGGGGCGTCTTCAGGTAGAACGGGTAGTCCACCTCGCGCGCGTTCTCGAGGTTGCCGGACTTCCTGAACTCGGACGAGTACCGCCGCGTCTTGCCCACGAGCTTGCCCGCCTCGGCGATCGTCTTGGCCTGGCCGGTCTCGATCAGGTGCCGCACCGCGCGCTGGTAGCCCTCACCCTTGAACTCGTTCGGGTCGAAGATGTGCGGGAAGTAGTCGTCGATCTTCGCCTTCACGTCCGGCAGGGTGCGCCGCGCCCGCTCGTAGACCTGGTCGAACACGGTCCGGACCGCCCCGGCGGCGCGACCGACGCCGGCGTCCAGCGGCTGCGCCTTCCCCTCGAGCACGTCGACGAGGTTGGCGAACCGCGGCTTGTCGAGCGCGAGCGCGTCGCGCGCGTCGTCGAGCCACGCTCCCCGCATCGTGGCGGCGTTGTCGCGCACGTCGTGGACCATCGCGGCGAGCTGCTGCCCGAACTCGCCATTCGCCGGCGCCCCGATCACGTCCCGCTGGTCGCCGAGCACGTGCCGCATCCAGGGCACCGGCCGCGGCGCCGTGATCCCGCCCAGATCCTCCGAAAGATCACCGCCGAGTCCACCCTGCCGTAGTCCACGCTCGACCGGCGGCATCGGGGGCGGCGCGTTGTCCCCCAGGACACCGGGCAACTGGTAGCGACCTTGCGCCACGTCCTCGGGCACCGGGCCACCCGGCATCCGGTACGAGCCGCTCGGTCTCACCGTCTCCGCAGTCGGCTGGGCGCCGGCCCGCGACTCTGCGACCAGCCGCTTCAGTTGCGCGAGCAGGTCGCCGCGGTTCATCCCCGCCAGCAACTCAGGCCGAGTCAACTGCTCGGCCTCAGACTCCAACGTCCCGAACTCGAACGACCCGAACCAATCGTCGTCGGGCGGGCGAGCGCCCGCCGGCTCGGCAACCGTCTTCGCCCACTCCGGGTCCCACGCGGGCGGCTCATTCGCGGCCGTCGCCGCCCGCTCCTGGTAATAGGCCTCCTCGGCCTTCCGCCCGGTCGACTGCGGACGCGGGACCGGACGCGACGGCTGACCAGCAGCCAGGTCCTTGCGGTACTGCATGCGGGCTGCGAAGTCTTGAGGGTCGGGGATGTACCCCGACGCCGGCGTGTTCAGCGTGATCGAGCTCATCTCGTAGGCCCGGCCGACCTGCTCGGGCGTCAGCCCCACCTCGGCCGCCAGCGCGTCCCGCTGCTGGCCGGCCATGACGCCCATCGGCGCGTCGGCTCGGGCGGCCAGGTCGCGCACGCCACGGCCCAGCGGCACGAACGGGGAGATGGCGCCGCCGACCTCCTCGACCGGACTCGCGACGGCCGGCGCCACCGCCGCACCCAGCCGCTCGAGCGGGTCGGCCGCGAACGGCCCCGCCGCCGGATCCGGCACCGCCGGCGCACTCAGCTGCTCCGGCTGGGCCAGACCGGCGAACGCCGACGGCTGGGGGTAGGTCGCGTCGGGCGAGACGGCCGGTTCTGTCGGCTGCTCGTCGCCGCCGAGGCCGCGCAGGAAAGCCAGGGTCGCCTGCACGGGGTCGGTGGCGCCCGGCGACTCCCCGGGGCCGTCACCCCCCGGAGAGCCGACCGGGACCGGCTGAGGAGGGGCAGCCGGCGCGGTGGGTGGGAACGTCTCGGCCAGCTCCTGGCTCGGCAGCGTCAGCGCTCCGAAGCCCTCCTCGAACGCGGCCATCTCGTGCTGCTGGCGCAGCTCCTCGCTCGGGCGCGGCAGAGCCGTCCACTGGTCCTCGAACCCGGCCGTCTCGTCCGCGACCCGCAGCGGCTCCGAGGGCTTCGCCACCGCCGCCCAGCCCTCCTCGAAGCGCCGCTCCTGCATGCGCGCGTAATCCGCGGTCGGCATGAAGGTCGGGCCGGTGTAGGTGCTCACTCCCACAACTCCGGGCGGATGGGGCCATTGCCGACGACCTTCGGAGCGCAGAGCGCCGCGCCGCAGTCGCGGCAGCGCAACCAGCCGACCTTCTCGTCAGTGCCGAACCAGAGCTCGTCGACGACCCGCACCTCCTCGGGGCGGTGGCCGTTCCGGCAGGGTCTCAAGCGATTGGTGAGGATAGGACGCTGGCGCATCAGACGCGCAATCGTGCCGCACAACCCCATTACCCGACCCCCATCGGTAGGGCGAACCGACTCGGCCGGAACCCCGGCAGCTCGGCCCCGGGCAGGCGGTAGATCGTCGGCGGGGCCGTGCCCGCCGCGCTCCCCAGCTGCTCGAGCAGCCCGCGCGCGAACAGGTCCGCCATCGTCCGGTCGTCCACGACCGGGGTCGTACTTGCCGGCGCGCTGGCCATCGTCTGAGGGGTCGTTTCGGGCACTGGCGAGGGGGGTGTGGACGAGGGCAGGTCAGCAGCCAATCCCCCGGTCGACGGGGTGCCACGGGCATCCTGGCGCGTCGGTGGGGTCAGCACGGTGCTCTCGCCGGGGGTGTTGGCCTCGAGGAACTGCTGGCGCTCGCGGGGAACGGTGGCGGACCCAGCCGGCGCGCCGGTCATGTGGAGCGCGCCACTGATCCCACCGTAGCCGCGCTCCCGGCTGGCCCGGTCGATGTCGTCCAGGCTCATCCACTCGCGGCCGTTCTTGAGGTCGGTGCCCGAGGCGCCGACGTAGTAGCGATTCGTCGCCGGGTCGTGATCCGAGAGCGTGAAGTAGTGCAGCCCCGTCGACACGATGACGGGCTTACCGGCCTGAACGTCGGCCACGATCCGGCCAGCGTCGGCCGCGGGCGTCAGGTCGGCCTCGATGCCCATCTTCGCCAGCAGGGCACGCTGCGAGGCTGGGCCGGCCATCCCCTTGCCCTGGATCCACCCGACCTGCTCGGCCAGGGCCTGCACCTCCTTCAGCGTCGGGTCGCGGCCGTTCACGCGCGCGAAGGCGATGGCGGCGGCCGGCCCGCACAGGGAGGCGGCGACCGCGAACGGGATGCTCGAATCCGAGAACTGGCTGATCTGCGGCGCACGGGGCATCAGCGGCTACAGACGCCCGATCCGCGCCACGAGGCGGTCGAGCCGCTCGTTGAGGTGGCCGACCGAGCCGAGGCACATCTCGGTGCGCGCGAACGCGCCAGCCGGCTCGGCGACGCCCTGCGCCGAAGGCTGCCCGCCCCCCTCGAGGCGGTCGAGTTTCTCGTGGGCCGACGTCAACCGCTCAGCCAACATCTCCAGCCGCTCCACCAGGGGACGGTCGGCCAGCGTCGTCGCCATGGGCGTTAGGGCCTTGCTGCTGTACTCGTCGTGCGCGTAGTTCGCCATGGTCTATCTCCTCGTCGCGTTGGTGCGTGGCTTGCCCGTGCCCGTAGCGCGGCGGGCGGTCTCCAGAGCAATCGCTATCGCCTGGGACCGCAGCTTGCCGGCCTTCAACTCGGCGCGGATGTTCGCGGACACGGCCTTCTTCGAGGCCGACTCGTGCAGCGGCACGGGCTTACTCCTTCGCGCACAGGTACGCCACCAGGTTGGGATTCGCGCGCAACACCTCGACCAGACCCCACTGCACCGAGCAGATGAATCGTTCGGTCGCGGCCTGCCGCTCCTTCCAGTCGTCGCCGATCTGCTCGTCGTGGCCGCCGTTGTTGCGGATCGCGTGCAGGATCTCGTGCACCAACACCTCGCGCTTGCGATCGGCCGACGCCCACGGCTCGGACGTGTCCAACAGCAAGCGTGCCGAGTGTCGGCGATGCTCACCCTCGGTCTGGATGATGCCGTGGGCGTCGGCGACGGCGTAGCGGTACCCGCCAATGACGAGCACGTCGGGACGCGTCGCCATCACCGGCTCCCGAGCGGTGCGATGTACCCCGTCCTGGGCCCGACCGCCTTGGGCAGGGTGCGCTGGATCTGCTCGAACACGTCGCCCTTCTCGTGCCCGGCCGCTTCGGCCGCGGCCAGCGTCAGCTCGCGCGTCGAGGTCGGCAGGCGGTTAAAGGCGTAGGCGTTGACGTCCTTGCCGGCGTGTGTCCGCCACCAGTCGACGAGCGGGCTGGCCTGCGCCTGCTGCTGCGCCACCGCCGGGCTCGGCTGGGCCGGCTGCGCCTGGACCAGGTTGCCGACCGGGTCCCACTGGCGGCCCGATGTGGGGTCCGACCAGCCCGACCCGGTCCAGGCGAACTGACC
>ERZ1292637.192-Hain-H14-01um-R3-192-length-41364-cov-8_pt1 | contig 41364 bp, 53 predicted proteins | sample MGYA00564405_ERZ1292637 | MGnify/ENA primary metagenome ERZ1292637 (study PRJEB36523, sample SAMEA6512645) | groundwater metagenome | collected 2019-01-09 | study: AquaDiva: Metagenomics assemblies of 32 groundwater samples | reverse complement strand
CTCGCCGACCAGACCATCCCCCAGGCCGACCTTGACGCCCTGGCCGATTGGCTCCGCAGCGGACCGTGGCTGACATTTGGCACACTTTGCCGCGAGTTTGAGGAACGATTCGCCGCCTGGTTAGGTCGCCAGCACGCCATTTTTGTCAATTCGGGGTCATCCGCGAACCTCTTGATGGTCTATGCGGCGAAACTCTGCGAGCGGTTGCCTGCCAAGATTCGTGCCCCGGCGCTCGCCTGGGCGACCACCCTGTCGCCATTTCGGCAGCTCGGCATCGCTGTGGAACTGCGGGATGCTGATCCGAATGATTGGGGGCTGGATCGGTACGATGACAATGCCGTCCATATGGTCGTCCACGTCCTCGGGGTGCCTGCGTATTACTGGCAGCAGGGTCGCTATGTTGTGCTGGAAGATGCCTGCGCGGGACTGGGTTCGATCGTGGGGGATAGAAAGGTCGGCACGTTTGGGCAGATGTCTACCTTCTCGTTCTACTATGGCCATGCTATGTCCACCATTGAGGGCGGGATGGTGACGACGGACGACGACGAACTGGCCGACTGTCTCCGCGCCCTCCGGGAGCACGGGGCGGGATGGAATGTGTCAGAGTCCGCCCGCCAGACATGGGAAGCGGCCTCGCCGTGGGATTTCACCAAGCGGTTCACCTTCCAGTACCCCGGCTTCAACATGCGGCCCACGGAGATCCAGGGCTTTCTGGGACTCCGCCAGATGGAACGGATTGACGAGGTGTCAGCCCACCGGGCAGAAAACGACGCCCGCTATCGGAAGAACCTCGAGGGGATGCCCTTTCTGGCTTGCCAGATTCCGCCCGTCGGATCGACCGTCGCGTCCATCGCCGTCGGGGTGCTGGCGGCATCCGCAGAGCACCGGGCCAAGATTGCCCACGCGCTGGAGCTGGCCGGGATCGAGACGCGCCCGATCGGGACGGGGAACGTGACCCGCCAGCCGTTCTGGCCCGCGTGGGATCGGCGGGAATTTCCGATGGCGGATGCCGTGATGGATCGCGGCTTTCAGCTGCCGAATCATCCGGGCCTCACCCCGACAGACATTGACTTTATCTGCGAAACAGTATTGAAGGTGAAACCATGAAGCCGCCCCACGGGGTTAAGTGCGACAATCCGCTTGCGCTGTTCTTGCATGCGTGGGGGGTAGTTGATCAAGAGGCTCGCGTACAGGCAGATGGCCCATGGCGGTTTCGTCAGGAAGTGCCGTATTGTATTACATCGTTTCGGGACAAGGTGTGTCGGTGTGGACTCTTTGAGTTGTTGGATATCCGTGAGACGGTGCGGAACGTAAACCCGTAGTCATGCCGCCCGCTTCGGGCTAGGATAGAGGCGTATGCCGCTGAAGGCGCGTGTCTTGGTCACCGGCGGGGCGGGATTCCTCGGGTCGGTATTAGTGCCGCTCCTGCTCCACGATCGCTTCCTCGTGACGGTGGTGGACACCTTCCTCTACGATCAGACCCCACTCTTGGACTGGTGCGGGCATCCCGGCTTGACCGTGGTGCGGGACGACATCCGGGTGAAGTCGGTCCTCGAGCGGAGCCTCCGGGGCCAGGACGCGATTATCCCGCTCGCCTGCTTGACGGGAGCCCCGGCCTGCGCCCAGGACATGACGGCCGCCCGGACGACGAATCTGGAGGCGATCCGCATGCTCTGTCGGCTCAAGGATCCCGGCCAACTCGTCGTGTACCCGAATACGAATTCTGGCTATGGGGTTGGCCGGCCTGGAGAGACATGTTCCGAGGACGCCCCTTTGCAGCCGGTGTCGCTCTACGGGCGGCTCAAGGTGGCGGCCGAGGAGGCGATCCTCCAGGCTGAGGGAACGGTCAGCCTCCGATTGGCGACCCTCTACGGGGCGAGTCCCCGGATGCGGCTTGACTTGCTCGTGAATGATTTCACCTACCGGGCGGCGACCGACGGGTGGCTGGTGCTCTACGAGGGGCACTTTCGGCGGTCGATCCTGCACGTCTGGGACGCCGCCAAGGCGCTCTGTTGGGCGTTGGAGGGGCTGGCCAAAGGGTCGCTCGCCCACCGGGTCTATAACGTGGCGGAGGCCAACCTGACGAAGCTGGAGCTGTGCCAGGCGATTGATCGGCACGTCCCCTTTCGGTGGTTTGAGGCCGACGCTGGGCGCGACCCTGATCAACGGGACTATCATGTGGACACGGGGCGGATTTTGGCCGAAGGCTGGACCCCCGAGCGGACGCTGGACGAGGGGATTGAGGAGCTGATCCAGGCGTATCAGATCGTCAGGCGTGGGGGATTTGGGAATGCTTGAGGATCGGTTTCTACCGTTTCGCTGTGAGTGTGGGTTCGTCTATTATGATCTTGAGCGATACCGTGCGTGTTGGGAAAAACATCGTAAGACTGAGAAACACATGAGGGAGGTACAAGACCGATGGGATACCTTAAGAAAATCGCCTACCGGATCTACCTGCTAAAGCGAATGATCCTACACGGCTATTAATGCTCGACTGCTTGTTCGTCGTCCCAAACTCCCGCGATTCCGCCTATGGCCCTCTCGGCTCCCTCGCGGCGGTCGAACCCCCCGTCTGGGCCGGGATGCTGGCGGCGGCCTTGCGGAAGCACAGGTATGGCGTGGCGATCCTCGATGCGGAAGCCGAAAATCTGCCCGCGGGCAGAATTGCCGAAGTGACCCGTGACGCCGCCCCGCGACTCGCCTGCCTCGTCGCCTATGGCCATCAACCCTCGGCCTCTACCCAGACGATGCCAGGAGCACGGCTCGCCCTTCAAGCGATCCGAGAGATCACCAACATTCCGACCGCCATCCTCGGGGGCCACGTCTCGGCGCTCTCGGAGCGGACGCTCCGAGAAGAGCCGGTGGATTTTGTGATTGAGGGGGAGGGGCCGGGGACGCTCGGCCCCCTGATCGAGGCGCTGAAGGCTGGAGGCGGATTCTCGAAGGTACCGGGCCTCTGGTTCCGCGATCCGCACGCACCGGATGATGTGTGCCGCCCCACGGCCCACGCCCCGCTGATCCAGCATCTGGATCGTGACCTGCCCGCCCCGGCATGGGATCTCTTGCCGATGGGCCGCTATCGCGCGCACACGTGGCATTGCCTCGGGGGGATCGCCCGCCAGCCCTACGCGGCGCTCTATACCAGTCTCGGCTGCCCGTACCGCTGCGAATTTTGCATGATCCAGGCCCCGTTCAAAGCGGGCGAGTCGGCACTCGGATTCACCCCTGAGGTGAACACCTATCGCATGTGGTCCGCCGCCTCTATCGGCGAGCAGATTGAATTGCTCGTGACGAAGTATGGCGTCCGGAACATTAAGATCGTGGATGAGATGTTCTGGTTGAACCGCCGCCATGTGGAGGGCATCTGCGATGAGATCCTGACGCGCGGTTTAGGGGATCACCTGAACCTCTGGGCCTATGCGCGCGTGGACACGGTGAAGTGGCCCGCCTTGTTGGACAAGGCCCGCCGCGCGGGATTCCGGTGGCTGGCCATCGGGATTGAGGCCGCCGACTCCACGGTGCGGGACGGACAGGACAAGGACTTTTCAGATGCGCAAATCAAGGATACCGTGCGGGCGATCCAGGCCGTCGGGATCCATGTCATCGGGAATTATATTTTCGGCCTGCCGGGCGACACGAAGGAGTCCATGCAGCGGACGCTTGATTTGGCGCTGGAACTCCGGTGCGAGTGGGCGAATTTCTACCCGGCGATGGCGTTTCCAGGCAGCCGACTGTATGAGAAGGCCGTGGCGAATGGCTGGCGCTTACCGGATTCGTGGGCGGGCTACGCCCCGCTCGGATATGAGTGCGTGCCGTTGCCGACGGAGTCGCTCACGAGCGAGGATATTGTGCGGTTCCGAGATGACGCATTCCATCAGTATTTTTCCGGGATCGGGCCGTCTTTTCACGAACGATTCGGCTCTGATGCCGTGCTGCGCATCACCGACATTCTAATCAGGAGGAAGATTCTTAGCGCATGAAGGGAGGGATTCAAATAATGGCGCAAGAAAGCCAAAGCAAGGATTACATACAGACGGCTGTGAATGTTCCGATTCCAACGCGCTTGCTTCCCTATTTGGAAAATCTCAGGCGAACCGGTTTATGGGGAACGCATATTGACCATGTTGTTGAGCGTCTCGTTGAACAGGGCATTCTCCGTGAAATCGCAAGTGGGAACACAGGCCCTGAGATGATTGATAAGAACTAATGATCGTGTCAAGAACGCCGTACAGGATTTCGTGTTTTGGGGGAGGATCGGATTATCCTGCATGGTATCGGGAGTACGGCGGGTGCGTCCTGTCGGCGACGATCAATCGGTACTGTTACATCTCCGCCCGGTGGCTCCCGCCGTTCTTCCCGCACCGAAACCGCATCGTGTGGTCAAAGACGGAGATGGTCAAGGATCGCTCCGAGATCGAGCACCCGGCCGTGCGGGCGTCGTTGGAGTGGCTGGATCTGGATGGGGTGGAGATCCACCACGATGGCGACCTGCCGGCGCGCTCTGGGATCGGATCGTCGTCAGCGTTCGCGGTGGGGCTGCTCCATGCCCTGCATGGACTCAGGGGCCAGATGATCGGGCCGGAGGAGCTGGCCCAGGCGGCGACCTATCTGGAGCAGAACTTGCTTCACAGTCCGGTGGGGTGCCAGGATCAGATCTTGTGCGCGCTTGGCGGCTTTCGCCTGGTGACGTTCGAGCCGAGCGGCGAGTGGCGGGCCGACCCCATCATGCTGCCGACGGAGCGGATCCGGCAGGTGGAGGATCGGCTGCTCCTGTTCTATACGGGGCCGCGCCAGACCGTCCCGCCGCCCGGCAAGCAGAACGACCACCCGCTGCACCGCATCCAAGATATGCCGCGGCGCGCGCTGGACATCCTAGTGAACGGAAACATCGAGGACTTTGGTGCCTTGCTGGACGAATCGTGGTGGGCGAAGCGGGAACTGCACAGGGGGATTTCGACGCCTGACGTGGACGGGCTCTATGAGGCCGCGCGGCGGGCTGGGGCGTCCGGCGGCAAGCTGCTCGGCTCCGGCGGGGGCGGGTTTTTGCTCCTGTTTGCCGAGCCGCAGTTCCAAGCCAACGTCCTGCGGGAGTTGGCGGGCCTCGTCCACGTGCCGTTCGCCTTTGAGCATCAGGGAAGTCAAATCGTGTATTATCAACCAGAGCCGCGCCCGTGAATGTTGCCCGATTCCTTTGGGACGAAGCGACCAAGTGGCGGCGGCCCGGTCTGGACACGCTGATCCACTACGTGACCTCGGCCTGCAACGCGGCGTGTGACCATTGCTACTTCTTGGACCGCCTGAACGCCAAGGACGACCTGAAGAAGGACGAGACGTTCGGCGTGATCCATCGGCTCGGGCGCCTGCGGGCTCTCCTCGTGGCGGGCGGGGAACCGTTCATCTGCCGCCACCTGGACGACGTGCTGATCGCGTACCACCGGATCGGGGTGAGGGTCGCCCAGATCCCGACGATGGCCTTCCACGGCGACCGGATGCGGAAGACGATTGACCGGGCGCTCACGGAATGCCCCGACCTCCACTTGACGGTCAATGTGTCGCTGGACGGGTTCGAGGACTTCCACGACGCGAACCGGAAGATTCCAGGATTGTGGCGGCGGGCGATCGGAAATCTTCGGATGCTATTGGAGATGCGGAAAGACCATCCCCGCCTTCGGGTGTGCGTCGTCTCCGTGATGATGCCGCAGACCCTTGGGCAGTTGCGCCAGTTCGGGGAGTTCATTCGCCACGGGATCGCTCCCGACCTGCATATCCTAGAAGTCCTCCGGGCCAAGGACTTCGGGCCGTATGACCGGGGAGAGATCGAAGGTCTCCGAGACTATTGGATCAGCCTGACGCGAGCCTATTACCATACCCCGACCAACGGGAGTCGTCATCTTTATCGCGGGGTACTCGCCCCGTTCGTGTCCCGATTCGCCGTGCAAAATCTGCGGATTGCCTTCGACAACTTCTTGGACGGGGCAGCCTGGCCCGCGCCCTGTCAAGCCGGGCGGCGGATCGCAGTCCTCTATCCCGAGGGGGATCTCGCGGCCTGCGAGCTCCGCGGGCGGATCACGAACGTCAAGGCACATGACTACAATGTAGTCGCGGCCATGACAGCACCACTATTCCAAGCAGAGGTGGCGGCCATTGACGGGGGGCGGACGTGCTTTTGTACGCATGGCTGCTTCATCCCGCCAGCCATCCGATATTCCCAGCAGGCCATACTTAGAGCGATGGTATGAGCCTTCGAGTATGTGTTTGCTGTTATACGCATGTACACTATCTCGGCCTATGTGGCTACTGTCTACGGTGTTGTTATCGTTGGCATCTGTTGTGTCCAGACGAATTGTGAGGATCGCCGTGGTGATTCCCCACTATGACGATCCCCGACTCGAACAGGCCCTCGCTTCCGTTGCCGCCCAGACCCGGCCCGCAGATGAGGTGATCGTGGTGGACGACGGGTCGCCCCGCCTGCCATGGCCATCGGCGAGGGTGAGGATCCTGTCCACGCCACGTCCCCGGTGTGGGCCAGCCATCGCGCGGAACATCGGGGTGCGGGCGGCCACTGCGGATGTCGTGGCGTTCTTGGATGCCGACGATCTCTTCTTGCCCATGAAACTGGAACATCAAGCCGACGCCATGGAGCGGACGGGGGCGGCGTGGAGCTACACGGATTGCCGGTATCTCGGGTCTCGGGGGGTGTTCCGCCGCCCGAACTCATGGTTTCACGGCTGGCCGGGGGCGTTGCCCTCGGGGCGGGCGATCCACCAGGCGCACCTCCAGGGCCACAACTTCATCACGATGTCGAGTGTGATGGTGCGGCGGGCGGTGTGTCCTGTGTTTGACCCTGCCTTGCCGGTGTCGGAGGATTGGGACGCCTTCGTGCGCCTCGCCGAGGACTATGACGGCGTGGCGGTCAACGAAGTCTTGCATCTCTATCGGCTGCATCCGGCGGGCGGGCGGCACTATCGGGCGCTGGCCGACTACGAGCGGGTGAACCTCGCCATCCTGCGGGCGGCCCATGAGCGGGCGCATCTGCCCGCGGGCAGATTTCGAGCCGCCGCCGACCGGGTGCGCCAGCGGGCGGCCATCCAGCACTTGAATGCTGGGCGAGGCCAAGACGCCCGCCATCTCCTAGAGGATCAATGGTCGGCGAGAAGCCTTGTGCTCGGGTTGTTGTCCTATTCCCCGCCCGCCTATCGCCTGGCCCTGCGGCTCTGGTGCGGGGAGTGGCTGTGACGGCCGACCTCCCGCTTTGGCTTGGCCTGTTTCTTATGTTCATCGTCTGCTTGGGAGTCGGCGTGTGGTGGGGCTTGATAATCTGGTTTGTGAGTCGCGCACGATGACGGCCACGCTCGTCTTGCCCGTGCTGAACGAGATCGAAGGCTTGAAGGCCATCGTCCCGCGCCTCCCGGTCGTGGATCAGATCATTGTGCTGGACGGGGGCTCGACGGACGGCTCTTTGGAATGGTGCCTCCACCAAGGCCTCGACATCTATGTCCAGCGCCAGCGTGGGCTCCGATTGGGCCTGATCGAAGTCTGGCCGAAAGTCCGCGGGGACGTGATGGTAACGTTTGCGCCGGACGGCAATGACGACCCCGCACGGATCACCCCGCTCTTGAACTTGATGCGGATGTGCCCCGACGTGGACATGGCGATCGTGTCGCGCTATCTGGATGGAGGCCGGAGCGAGGACGACACCCCCCTGACCCGCGCAGCCAATTGGCTCCTGACCCGCATGATCAATGAACGGTTTGGCGGGGCCTATACGGACGCCCTGCCGTTGTTCCGCGCCTATCGGCGGGAACTCCCCGACCAGCTCGGCATCTTGAAGGAACGATCTCCGAGATGGGAACGGATGATCGGACGGTGGATTTCGTGGGAGCCGATGCTCTCCATTCGGGCGGCGAAGGCGGGGTGCGTGGTGCGGGAGATTGCCGGGAAGGAATACGCGCGGATCGGGCACGGCCGGCCTGGCTGGCTTCTCCCAGAAAGTCGAATCAGCCATGTCAAGTGCGGCGTGGCGTTTTTATATCTGATCGCCGAGGAGTCGAGGGGACATGAGTCCTTTCACGCGGGACCGCCGTGACGCCGAGCGAAGCGGTCAACGAGCATCTGCTTGTCACGACGCAGCTTCTTCGAGATTGTATGGCAGAGATCGAAGAGGGAGCGGTGCGGTTGGCCGCCATTGCGGCCCGAGGAGGCCGAATCCTGTTCTTTGGCAACGGGGGATCCGCAGCGATGGCGCTACATCTGGCGGCCGAGCTGTCCGTGGACACCGTCGCGTTGGCCGACCCCGCCAGTCTCACGGCCATTGGGAATGATCTCTCCTTTGACGAAGTGTTTGCCGTGCGGGTGCGGGCCTTGGCCCGTCCCGGCGACGCGGTGGTGACGCTGTCCACGAGCGGGAAATCCGAAAACGTCCTCCAGGGCGTGCGGGCGGCCCGCCTCGCCGGGGCGACGACCTTCGCCCTCACGGGGGCGAGACCCAACCCGCTGGCCGAATTGGCCGACCATACGATCTGTATCCCATCCCGCTCAACCGCTCGAATACAGGAGCTTCATCTCTTCTGCGGACACGTCATTTGTGAGATGATCGAAGCGGCATGTCATTAACGGAATGGCGACCAATATTGACTTTTGAGGGTCAATATGAGGTGTCATCTGCCGGGCAAGTCCGATCAGTTGATCGGATCAATTCTAGGGGTCGCCGATCACCGGGGAAACTTCTTGGGATCGTTTGGTGGGATCGTTATTTATGTGTTCGGCTTTTCCCCATGTATTGCCCGCGCCCTACTCGCCAAGATTGAGAGGTAGATGGGTCAGTGAAGGCTAGACGCTGGCTTGTCGCAGGCCTGCTCCTCGCCCTCCTGCTCCAAGGCCTCTTTCACGTCTATGCGCTTCACACGGACGGCGATTCAGACGGCGCCCACCTTCATCATGGGTGGCTCGTCCTGCGCGGCGAGCTCAATCTCTATGGGGATTCCCACACGGGGCATCGGACCCCGTTGGCCTATTGGTGGATCGGCCTCTCGCAGCTCCTCTACGGGCCGAGCCTCGTCGCAGGGCGGCTCGTCTCCCTGGCGGCAGGGCTGGCCGGGGTGGTGATCCTGTGGCGGGCGGCCCATGTCGCCCTTGGCGCGCGCTCGGGGCTGATCGCCCTCTGCCTGATGGCCACCCAGGCGTATGTCCTGAGCCACTTCGCCATCGCGGCCTTCGCTGGCCTGGCGTTCTTCTGGGTGGCGGGGTTTGTGTGGTTCCTCCTCGCCTCGGAGTCGCCCTGGCGGCATGCCTGGATGGTGCTCTGTCTGGTCGGCCTCGTGATGACGCGCCCGCAGTTTGGGGGGATGCTGTTTATCGTGGCAGTTTGGGCGGTCAGCTTGGCGCGCGGCCGCGAGCGGTGGGCGGTCCTCGTCGCCCTTCTGGTGCCCTTGGGGGCCTTCTGGCTGGTCTTCTGGCCCTGGAAGATGCTGGCGTATATCCCATTGACGGAAGGCTTGGCTGCGCGGTGGGGCTATATCCCCGCCGTCTTGGTGGGTGACCCCGACTGGACGACACGGATCGGGCGGGCGGCGGTGCTCATCCTCCGCTCCTACAAGGCATGGCTGGCCCTGGCGGTCGCCTGTTGGGCGATCTGGCCCGTGGGGTTCCCGAGGCTCCCAGAACGCGCCCGGTGGGCAGGGTGGCTCTTTGGCACCTTCGCCCTGACCCAACTCCTCCTGACGAACGTGACCTGGAAGGTGGCGGTGGGGTACTTCCCGATCTTCGCCTTCTTGGCCGTGATCCCCTTGGCCGCCCGCGTGGAGCAATGCCTGGCCATGAAATCTGCCCGGTGGGCCACACGAATCATGCCAACTGTCCTGGCTCTGGCCCTCCTGGCCGGGCCGCTCTGGTCCCCGCCGCCCGGCCTCCCGGCCTCGGTGGACTCGCGGAACCCGCCCGCCATCCAGATGCAGCGGGCCGCGCGTGAACTCCGGCGCATGATCCCCGAGGGGACACCCGTGTTCCTGTTCGGCCCCGCCACGGTGCTGCACGAAGCGGGCCTCCGCCCACCGATCCAGCCGTCGAACCATCTGGAGACGCTTCAGGGCGGGTGCGGCCCCGAACACGATGTCATTCGTAGGAGCGGATTATGGTGCGCATCAGATATTAGTTTTTGGCTTGAGTCGTTCACCCTGCCGGCAACGGAAAACTTGCCGGAAATTACGCTCCCTGCGTATCCGTGGGCGATTCTCTGGCGGGACGGATTGGTCGCCCGTGTGGAGCCGTACTCCTGGCAGGCGCCCGCCGCCCAGATGCTGGCGCTCTTGGATCGGTTCTATGCCTATCAAGCGACGGTGGCGTATCATGGGATTCGGTTGGAAGTGTGGAGGAGAAAAGCATGAAAGCCATAGTGTTTATTAGCATGATGTGCGGAATCGTGGGGGCCACAATTGGCATTGTGGACGGAAACTATTCGATGGCTGCGTTTGCTCTAGCCAACAGCTTTTGGGCTGGTAGCAACCTAATAAAATCTTGACGCTCTTGCGCCTCCGGCCCCACACTAGTTCCGTGGTGACGCCTGACCTCGGCAAGCGCCCGCGCCCATCGTCTCTCGTCCTCTGGACCTTCCTGGTCGGTGGCTGTCTGACCACTCTCGCGTTTCTGCTCGGCCCGCCCGTCGTGGCGACCCTCGTGTGGATCGCCTCGATGGGGGCAGTCATGGTGGCGGGGTGTGTGGCGTTGGTCGCCCGGTCGGCCTGGTTGCACCGTTTTTGCGTCTTCACGCACATGAAGGAACGGGACGGCCAGCGGAAATGCTGAGTGGTATGCTAAGATACGGTGATCTTGTTCGCACCGCCGCTGGGGTTCGCGCTTCGCCCGCGGCGGCACGGGTCGAGCCTAGACCATGTTGGCGATGGGTCGCCCCCATTGGCCGACAACGGTCATGCCCGTGGCGCGAGAAAAGGCTCACCGAAGTAGGCCACGGCCTAGACTGCGCCGCTCGGAGCATGAGCGTAAGCCGCAAATCTTCCCCGTGGCCGAAAAGGTTTTTAGGGCCATGTTGATCCGCACGAACGGCAACGGCCAGAAGCCACACGTCATTTTGCTCTATCCCAAAACTGGGCTGGACTTTGGAAGTACGGTCGCCCCGCCCCATGCGATGTTGGCCGTCGCCGCCCCGATGCTGAAGGCAGGTTATACCGTCAAGATTCTTGATCAGCGGGTGGAACCGATCACCGAAGAGATTCTCCGCAGCTTGATTACATCTGATTGCCTCGCGGTCGGGATCTCGACCATGACGGGCACCCAAGTGTACTTCAGCATCCTCTTGGCGAAGATGGTCCGCACGATCACCGATGGGAAAATCCCGCTCGTGTGGGGGGGGTGCCACCCCTCCGTCACGCCTGAGCAGACGCTCTCGCATCCCTTGGTGGACATCGTGGCGATCGGGGAAGGTGACAACACGATGCTCGACCTCGTGGAGGCCCTCGGGGCCAAGCGGTCGCTTATCCATGTTCCAGGGATTATGTACAAAGACGGCCCCGACCAGGTCAAGACGCTGCCGCGGCCCCTGTTGAATGTGGAGGAACTGCTCCCGACGCCGTGGGAGTTGGTGGAGCCGGAGAAGTACATCCATCGAGATATGTATCTGCGAGATCGATATCGCGTCCTTGATATAGGTCAGACCTCACGTGGGTGCCCATTTGACTGCGTCGCGGAATCAGCATTAGTCGGGACGCCGCACGGTCTCCTCAAAATTGAGGAAGCCGTTCAGACGGGTTTCCTGGCGTGTCCGGAAGGGCATGAACATGAGCTTGGTCCGATGCGCTGTTCGGCTGGCCATGAACATCTGGTCACGGGGCTGGGGTTCTGGCCAGCCGTGTCTAACGGCGAACGCGAGTGTGTTAAGGTCACGCTGGAAAACGGGACGGCGATCACCGTTTCGCCCGCCCACCGCGTCCGGATGGTTCATGGCGAGAACCTTGCTTGGAAAGAAGCAGGACAGCTAGAGGTTGGAGAATATGTGGCTCTGGCTGTCAGCGAAAATCAAGTCAACAAGGCCGTTGAGTTGTCGCCGCCAATCATTCGACATCCTGCTCGTGTCAAGCGTGTGCCTTCTGTGCCTGCCCTGTTGACAGAGGATGTCGCATGGCTGATAGGTTTTCTCATCGGGGACGGGTGCTTGTCGAAGGCCAGTCCTAATTCCCTGAGTTTTGCCGTCACGGCAGAGACCAAACCGCTTCTGGAGCGGCGCTTGGAGCGATGTTTCGGAGTTCGTGGAGTTGCGGCTAAAATTGCGGGTACAGATCAGTGTGAACAATACTGGGTGCATTCTCAGGTCGTTCGGCAATTTTTCCTTCAGAGCGTTGGCATGAGAGAGGACTTAAAGACGGTTGTCCCGTTGAGTATCCGACGATCACCCCGTACTATTGTTCAAGCATTTCTTGACGGGTTAATGGCCGCTGATGGGCATGTTCCTCGGCGTGGACATCCATGCTTAGCGACTTCTTCCGAGACATTTGCCCAAGAAATCGCTGCTTTGTCGTGGTGGAACGGTACTCCTGCAGCAATTCGTCGGCTCGTGTACGGCCCGAAAGCGTTTCGGGCCGGTTACTCGTTTCAGGTTTCTTTTTGCTCACCAGCATGCTTTGTGGTGGAGCGGGCTGGTAGCACATGTTGGGCGTCGGTCATCCCGATGCCTCGGCGCTACGAACGTCGGAGAGGAGTCTGGACGAGATTTCCGACCGCTTACAATCGCAAGCAGGCTGCACGGTCAGCGGTTAAATACGGTCCTAAACGTGCGCTCGTAGTGCGCCTTGAGCCATCACATCCCTTGTTGAAAGCGGGGTACGTTTATATTCCCGTTCGTTCTCTTGAACGAACCGCACCTTTGCGCGCATGGGACGTCGCTGCCTGTCCAACTCATCAATTTTCCTCAAGCGGTGTCGTGCTTGCCAACTGCAGCTTTTGCTCGAGCGCATCTATTAGGGAACGGAAGTGGCGGGCGATGTCGGTCGATAAGGCCTTCGATATGATCGCCGAACACATCCGACGATTCAATCTGGACGGATATTGGCTCAGGGATGACGAACTGTACATCAAGCGGAAGCGTGCGCATGCGATTTTTGAAAAGATCATTGCCGCCGGGATCGATGCGTGCTTCTATACGTCCGGCACTCGCTGTGATGTGTTTGCTAAAGCCACCGAAGATGAAGTCGCCACCATGAAGCGGGCGGGGGCCTACACCTTGAAGTTCGGGGCCGAGTCCGGCAGTCAGCGGATTCTCGACCTGATGCAAAAAGGGATCACGGTCGAGCAGACCTTGGCCGCCAACGACCGCTGCCGCCGCCACGGGATTGCCCCGGCCTTTGGCCTGATGATTGGCTACCCGACGGAGACCTTCGAGGAGATCAACCAGACGATCGACCTGGGCTATCGGTTGAAGCGGGAGAACCCCCTGGCCGAACTCGAAACGATGGCCCAGTACACGCCCTTGCCAGGGACCCCCGACTGGCATCTCGCCTTGAAGCACGGCCTCCAGCCGCCGCAGAGCCTGGAGGAGTGGGCGAACTGGAATTTTGACGAATATGATCTGGCGGGGCGCAAGTCGCCCTGGTACAACTACCAAGAGCGGAAGCACCTTGGGAACATCAGTTATCTCTCGATCCTCGCCAACTCACTCGACAACGTAGTGACGAGCCTGAAGAATCCCCTGATCCGCTGGCCGGCCAAGGCGATCGTCAAGCCCGCGTCCCGATACTTCAAGTGGCGGCTGGCGACCCACCGCTACCGCTGGATGCCAGAACTGGAGGCGGTTCGGATCCTTCGGGAAAAGATTTTTTATCGCTCGACCTTCACGTTTGAATGACATGAGCTGGCTCTGGACGGGCCTCGCGCTCGGTGGGCTGCTCCTTGTAAGCCTGATCATCGTCTTGGCGGTCGGGGTGACGCACGGCGTCCGGACGATGGGCTACGCCAAGCCGGGGCGGTGGTGGTTCTGGAGGCGGGGATGAGGCCGCAGGCACTCTTGATTCAAGGTGACGCGCGACATCTTCCGCTCCGCGATGTGTCCGTCCAGTGCGTCGTGACCTCCCCCCCATACTGGGGCCTCCGGGATTACGGGCTGCTGCCGCTCGTGTGGGACGATCCGGGCGGGTGCGAGCATGAATGGGGTGAACAGGGACGAAGTGGCCAACGACAGCGCAGTGGAGCCGACTGTGGGTTGCATGAGGGCCGCGCAACAAACAAACTGGCCGATAATATTACCTTGAATCCGCAGACCGGGGCCTTCTGCTCTCGCTGCTCGGCCTGGCGCGGAGTCCTGGGTCTCGAACCTACGTCCGACCTCTACGTCCAGCATCTCGTGGAGATTTTCAGGGAGGTCAAGCGGGTGCTGCGGGACGACGGGACGGTGTGGTTGAACTTGGGTGATTCTTATGCGTCAGGGGACCGTTCAACCTACCGGAGCGGAATAAGCGATAATAAAGGTCACCTCGTTCAGAACGATCAAGCGCGGCCACGAACTCCGAGCGGCCTCAAGCCCAAGGACCTCGTCGGCATCCCCTGGCGCGTCGCCTTTGCGCTTCAGGCTGATGGCTGGTGGCTCCGGTCCGACATCATTTGGTCGAAGCCGAACCCGATGCCCGAGAGCGTGACGGATCGGCCGACCAAGAGCCACGAGTACCTGTTCCTGCTCTCGAAGTCGGCGACCTACTACTACGACGCGAAGGCGATCAAGGAAGAAGCAGAATCGTACCCTGGCAAGATGCCCGACGGCTGGGATACAGGGGATGGAGCTCATGGGACAATTCACCGCCAAGGTCGGGAGAAAGGGCGGAAACAGGATTTAGTCGGTGATCCCCGCTACACGGGTTTCAATGCCCGCTACGAGCCGGTTCCCCTCCGCAGCCGCCGTACCGTCTGGGAGATCGCCACGGCGCCGTTCCCGGAGGCGCATTTCGCCACCTTCCCCTCCGACCTCGTGAAGCCGTGCGTGTTGGCAGGGACGAGTGAACGGGGGGCGTGTGCGGGCTGCGGGGGGCCGTGGGAGCGCCAGACCGAAACAGAGTACCGAAAGAATCGTCCATCAGCGGGGAATGATCCTCGCTCCCGGAACGAGGACCGCCTCGATACCGCCAGAGGCCACGGAGGGTGGCAGGGGAACAACCTCTTGGCTGACGTAAAAACCCTCGGCTGGCGCCCGACCTGCGCGTGCGAGATGGAAACGACGCGCCCCTGCCTTGTCTTGGACCCCTTCGCCGGCGCTGGGACCGTCCCGCTGGTCGCCCAGAACCTCGGGCGCGTGGGGATCGGGGTCGAGCTCAAGGGCGAATACCTCGCCATGGCCCAGAAACGGACAGCTCAAATGGGGCTGATGTGACACGCATTCTGCCCACCGGGCAGATGTGACAGAGAGGCATGAAAGCGCGACCGATGGCGAGGGGGAAGAAAACTGGCGGTCGAGATTTTGAGAAGGGCAATCCTGGCAAGGCAGTCGGGACGAAAGACAAGGTACCGCGCGGCTATATTCGAGCGATCTTTCGCCAATTGCTTGAGGAACCCGACTTCTTTGAATCCGTCAAACGGAGTCTCCGGCTGGCGGCCAAGGATCCGAAGCTCGCCATCCAGCTCGTGCAAGAGATCGCGGATCGGCTGGAGGGCCGGCCGAAGCAGTCGGTGGAGATGCTCGGGCGCCCGACCACGTTCATCCTGACGGAGGAGGATCGGCCCGCCCCATGATTGGGTTTGAGCAAGAGACCGAGCCCGTCCTGGAAGCCCCCACCATCCGCCTGACGCCCACCTGCTCTCGGTTCGTCAAGACCCTGTCCGACATCGTGGTGCTGTACGGCCCCCGCGGGGAGGGCAAGAGCGTGGCGGGCATGGTCGGGATGCTCTACCATGCCGAGCGCCAGCAGGCTCGGCCCGTCAAGTGGGCGGCCGTGCGGGACACCTGGGTCAACCTCGAGCGCACGGTCTTAGAGACGATCAAGGAGGGGGTGCGCGACGGGTGGTGGACGGCCGAGTATGTCAACGGGGGCGAGCAGGTCTGGATCAACGGCGACCGCATTCAGCTCTACTGTTTCGGGATGGATACCCTGCCTGATGCCAATAAGTTCCAGGGCCTTCAACTCGCGGGCCTCTGGATCGACGAGGCGGCGCCGGCCGCCGACCTCTCCTCGGGCGTGCCCGTGATCGTGCCCCAGATGGCGATCTCGTCCATGCGGCAGCGGGGCGTCGATCAATGGCGCGTGCAGATCACGCAGAACGCCCCCGACGAAGAGCACTGGAGCATGCACCTCCGCGACCATTTCGACGAGCCGATCTCGCTGGAAACCATCCGGATCCCGAAAGGGGAGAATCCCTACCTGCCTCCGGGATACCGGGAGAAGATGTGGGCGGCGTTCAAGGATCGGCCCGACCTCCAGGCGAGGCTCGGGGAAGGCTTGCCGGCGGTGGCCGTGATGGGCGAGGCCGTGGTGCCGGGGTTCTCACGCGCCTTGCACGTCGCCAAGGAGCCGCTGCCCGTCTATGCGGGGTTGGAGATCTTCCGGTTCTGGGACTCGGGCACCCCGAACCTCCATCCCGCCGTGGTGTTCGCCCAGGCCAAACCCCCGCTCTGGATCAACATTTTGGCCAGTCGGGTGGGGGAGAACGTCGGGATCATCGAGTTCATCCGCGAGCAGGTCTTGCCCATTCAACGCGAGTATGGGTGGCTCCCGCCGACCGTGGGGACGGCGTGGGGCAAAGGCCCGAAGGGGGGCTTCCGGTTCCGGGACATCGGCGACCCGTCATGCCTCATCCCCGAAGGCACCTCCAGCCAGCGGACGGTGGCGCTCGAGATCCAGAATATGCTGGGGACGAGTTTTGAACCGGGTCCCGTCGCCTGGTCGGCCCGCCGGGAAGCCCTCCTGGCGGCCTTTGAACGGCCCGGCAAGGGCGATCGCCCCCGGATGGTGCAGATTGATCCCGAGGAGAATCCGTTCCTGATCAAGGGCCTCGAGGGGCGGTTTCACTACCCGCGGGATCACGCAACCGGACGGATCATCGGGACGATCGACGCCGCCAAGCGGGTGAGCGGCAAGTATAGCCATCCGATTGACTGCCTGGGGTATGGGTTCTACCGTCTCTTCCCTCCCGATGAGTGGATCCGGGCCGTCCCGCCGCGCCCCACACGGCCTGTCCAGGGACCCCAGAGTTGGTTGGGCGTATGAAGCAGCACCACGCCGCCATGATTGGGCTGGTGTGGGTGCTCTGTATCGTCTCGCTCGCGTATCTGTCATGGTCGCGGTATCCAGATTGGGTCTCAGGGGTGGCATTGGGCTGTGCTGCGTCCATGCTGGTTGATTTCATCTCCAACGCGATCTCTCTGCGGAAGGAATAGAGCATGCGCGTGGGCGTAGCTCAAGCGGCCAGAGCACTGGGCTGTGGACCCAGAGACGGCAGTTCAAGTCTGCCCGCTCACCCCATTTGCTCGGCCTGTGGGGATCGCCCCGCCCAGGTGCGCGGCCGCTGTCGGCGGTGTGATCTTCGGGTCTCACGGGACTCCGATCCCCGGCGCTTCCTCCGGTTCACGGGCCATCCCTGCCGGTGCGGGTGCGGACGCCTCGCGCGGGGCCGCTCGGGATTGGCCAAGCTCTGCTATAATCGCGGCTATTATCGCGTGTGGCGGTGGGAGCGAGTCGTGCGCAATCATTTCGGGACGAGCCTGACAACCCGCCAGATCGCCGAGGGACTGGCGTGGGCGAAGGGGGACGGACTGGCCCAAGACGCGATTGCCGTGTGCCGCCGACTCATGGTTGAATTTTCTCAGGGACGATTGTATGTAGCGCGGACACCGGGGACAAAGACATGAAGGAATTTCACATTGAGGGTTCACCGAACGGCACCGTCATCATGGGCGAGTATGTGCAGGCCGACACCGAGGATGAAGCTGTCGCCAAGTGGAAGATGACCCATTCAGGCTGGCAGATTGAGCGCGTCCTAGAGGTGCCACTCGGCTGCAATTACTTGGGGATCCCGAGACCGAGATGAGGCGGGCGTTTCTTGTCATTATCTGCGGGGTGCTCCTCCTCGGGGCCGGGCCGCCCAAGACATTCGTGGCGAGGGCGGAGCGCGCGGTGGATGGGGATACGATTACCTTTCCTCAAGGATCGTGCCGCTTGGTCGGGATCGACGCCCCCGAGATCACGCACGGGGCGAAGGTTGGCCAGCCGTGGGCCCGCGAGGCGATGATGGCGCTCGAGGGGATGCTCGGCATGGGGCCGGCCACGGTGCTTGTGTTTGGTTTGGATCGTTACGGCAGGATGCTGTGTGCGGTGTTCGACGCCCAGGGGTATCTGGTGAATCTCGTACTCGTCGAATCAGGGTTGGCCGAGACCTACCTACTGGAGAAGGCCCCGTTCGCAGCGGGCCTCCGGCAAGCCGAAGAGCGGGCCAAACGGGACAAGCGCGGGCTCTGGTCCCAACCAAGTCCGGAGCGCCCCGCCGACTATCGGCGGCGGATGAAGATGGGGGCGGAATGACCATGCGCTTTATATGGGTTGCTCTCGTTGTGTTTTTTGTTCTTCTCATGGTGTGGTGGTCGTATTACAAATATCAGGATTGTCTCAAAGTGGGGCACAGTGTTTTGTATTGTGTCGGAAAACTTGTGGAGGGCCATTAAAATGGAAAAGTTGGTTGCATTTCTGACGGTTCGGCATGCGGACACGATGAGACCGAAAGAGCGTCTTGCCGTGGTCAAGTGGCTCCGCCGACAGGCAGAAGTCATTCGGCTGGAACCGGATAAGCTCGCTAGGCGCTATACGGCGAGGTATTGGGGCGTTCCGCCGTGAATCCGCGCGTCTCTGTCCTTCTCTCCGTCAAGGACGGTGAGCGGTGGCTCCGCGAGGCCTTGAACAGCATCCTCCTCCTTCAGACCTTCACGGACTGTGAGTGCTTGGTGATGGACGACGGGTCCGAGGATCGGACGGGGGCGGTCCTCAAGGAGTACGCGAACCATCCGGCTCTGGTGACTGTTCGTCATCCGACTTCGCGTGGTCTGGCCGCATCCTTGAACGCCCTCGCCCGCCAGGCGGGGGGCGAGTATCTGGCCCGCCAAGACGCCGACGATGTGTCGCGGGCCGACCGCCTAGCCAAGCAGGTGGCGTTTCTGGATGCGCATCCTGAAGTCGGCCTCCTCGGCACTTGGGCGCTCCAGATCGACGTGGCCGGGCGACCGATCCAAGAAGAGCGGTGGCCGACCGACGATCAGGCTCTCAGAACCCTCTTGCCGCGGGTCAACCCGCTGATCCATCCGTCGGTCATGATGCGGCGGGCGGTCTTTGAGCAGGTCGGGGGGTATGACGAGTCGTTCGCGGTGGCACAGGATTACGCGCTCTGGGCGAAGATGGCGCAGGTCACGAAGATGGCCATTCTGCCGGAGGCTCTCGTGCTCCGGAGGATTCACGCGGATCAGGCGTCCAACAAGAAGTGGCCTCGGCGCTGGGCGCAGGTGCGTGTGCAGGCTCGGATGCTCACTCGATGATCCGCATCCTCCACCTCCTTCCCACGAGCCAACCGGGCGGCGGGCCGCGCCATGTGTCTGACCTCATGTGGAATCTGCCCACCGGGCTGATTCGCTCAGGTTTAGTTGCGCCCGACGGTCCACTCCGCAACGAAATCGTGGCGGCCGGGTTCCCGACCTTTGAGGCGGATCTCCATCGGCTTCGGTGGCGAACCTGGCGACAAGTCGTGCGGGCGGCACTGGCGTTCAGGCCTGACGTGATCCACAGCCACGGCAAGGGGCCGGGCCTCTACGGGCGGATCCTGGCTAGGGGCTTGGGGATTCCCTCCGTCCACACCTTCCACGGCTGGCACCTGCCGAGGCGGCACGCGGCCTGGTACATCCGGCTTGAGCGATGGCTCGCCCGGCGGACCGACGCCCTGATTCATGTGGCGCCCAGCGAGGCCGATGAGGCTGACCGCTTGAAATTCCGCCCCCGTCAGTCGTGGGTCATCCCCAACGGGATCGACGCTGAGTACGTTCGCACCCAGGCCGGCCCCGCCTATCCGCACGAAGTTCCGTCCATCGGCTGCATGGCCCGCCAGACCGACCCCGTGAAGCACATCGACCACCTGAAGCATGCGGTGGCCACATGGGGGAAGGGCGTCCTCATGCTCCCCAATTCACAAGCAGCCTTCCGCCCCGACTTCTACCGTCTGATCGACATCTACGCCTCGGCGTCGGCAGGCGAGGGGTTGCCTTACGCGATGCTAGATGCGATGGCCTGCGGCCTCCCGGTGGTCGCCACGCGGGTCCGGGGCCACACGGACTTGGTGCGCCATGGGATGACGGGATTTCTCACGTCTCCGGGGCACCCGCACGAGATGGCGGCCTATTTTGACAAGCTGGCCGACCCAGAGGCCCGCCGCCAACTCGGGGAGAACGGGCGTGTCGTGATCGAAACGGATCATCGGCTGGACGACATGGTGCGGCGCACCGCCGACTGCTACCGAGCGGTGCTGGGGAGAGACCGATGAGCAGTACCTGGCAAACCCTCAAGGCGAAGCGTGAGCGGGCCGTTCATGGCCAAGAGGCGACGATGGGCCGGGTGATCCGGTCGGATCGGCGCGGGCGGTTCGCGGGGTTGGCACAGGCGATGCCGATCATGCCGGGTCCGCAGGCCGCCCCCCTCACGATTCGGAATCCTGACGGCACGGTGCGGGAGGTCGTGAGTGCCGCCGAGTTCCGCCGCCGCCACCCGCTCAAGAAGGAGGATCCTGATTCCCGCTAAATCGGTGGCTCAGTACAACTGGGCGCAGGGATGCGTTCACAACCCACGTCACATGAAGGGGAAGTGTCCGAGTGAGAAGGTCGCAAGGGAATTTGCCGCCGGGTCGCCCAAAGGCCTCCCGCAGAAGCTGAGCGGCCAGGCGCGGAAGATCGGGTGAGCCAGATTGTCGTGACGGTGGACGGATACCAGCATGCGGTGGAGGTGCCGGCGGACTGGTCGGGCACCCTGATCATCTCGGTGAACTGTCATCGCGGCCACCCCAGTAGGAAAATATTGGTCGCCCGGCAAGGAGTTGTTATGCTAGGGGAGAAATCCCCGCTGGAGGGATCACATGGCGAAGCCGAATCCTAAGGCCCCGCTCGGAGAAGGCGGGAGATTTGCGGCCTTGAAGGGCAATCTCTCGAAACGCAAGGACATCACGGATCCGGGCGCGCTCGCCAGCTTCATCGGGCGCAAAAAATATTCCAAGCCCAAGTTCCAAGCCATGGCTGCAAAGGGAAGAAAGTCCTCATAATCTCGTAGCGAACCTGCGGACCACCGGCCAGCCCGACGCCGCTTACCAAGCCCTTGACAGGAGGGCAGATGGGTGGCGTGACTCTTTCGATCCGGCCCGAGATGCTCCTGATCGCCGGGAGTGCGGTGCCGGTTCCCTATTTCCGCCTCCTGCGTGACCTCGCCCGCCTGCCGCTCCCCAAGGTGCCTCAAAGTGCTGTTCACGCCCATCTCCTGATGGTCGCGGCTCGCACGGGGAGGGCCTAGCCGTCGCGCGCCTGCGCTTGGAAGAAGCTATAGATTTAGGGCTCATTCCGATGTCTGCCATGTCACGGTTTCCGGCGGTTGGGCGTTCGAGGTTGTTCGGCTCCCCATTGACCCTCGGCGGGTTCCGCCCATTCTTCCCCGGTACGGGGCCGCTCCAGCGCGATGCGGGCTTTAACCGGGCGGGCATCGCCCCGTTGCGGTTTGGGTTGGGGCCGCTCAGTTTGGGGTTGGGCCTCTCGCCCGGCACCTCCGCAGTCACGGCGCCGGGGGCGGTGCCGACGGGCCGGGCCGCACCCCGGCGACGGTTGACCCCTGAGGAAGAGGCGGCCGTTCTCGAATCGCTGCGGCGATCCGGTGCTCTGCCGACGGCTGCGGCGCCTCCGGCACGTCGCCAACCGATCAGCCCCCGCCAAGCCCTTCCGGCTGGCCGACCGACCACCTTGGCTCCGACGAGCGGCGCATCGGAATTGGCGCAACTCCAGCGGGGCGTGGGGCTGGCCAGCACCGGGGTGAAGGTGCTGCAAGCCCTTGGTACGACGCCTGAGGCGGTGGGGCGTCCAGAGGTGATCCAAGAGGCCGCTCAGGCCCAGCAGCGCGGCGAGCAAGCGGATCTCAGCCAAGCGAGTCCAGAAGCGATTGCGCTTCTAGACTTGGCCGCCATGCCGCCGGATGTGGCGGCGGCCCTTGAGGGGCTGACACCCGACACCTTGGCTGCCATTGAGGCACTCCGCAGCCAACGCCAAGCGATGTCGATCATTCAACCCGAGACGATCGAGGACGTGGGGATGACGCCCGGGGGTCCGGACGGCGAATCGTTGGTGAGCGCAGATGCGCTTGAGCGGCTGGCCCTCGGCGGGGTGCAGGGCCTCACCGGAGCCCTTCAACTGGCGTCGGTCTTTATCGGGCAGGGCGATCCCATCCGTCGGGCATCGGCAGGAGTCCAGGGATTGTTCACGACCATCCAGGCGACCCGCGCCTTGGCTCCACAAGAATTTTCCGAGGCGGTCGGACCGACGGCAGAATCTGTGATTCAGGCCGCAGGTCCGGTTCTGGGGCTGGCTGGAATTGCTCAAGGGTTTGCAGAGGGGGATGTGGGCAAGGCCACCCTCGGCGCTGCACAAACCGGGGTTCGCGGATTGGCTAATCCCAGAGTCTCCGAATTCATCCGAGGACTCGGCGGGCCGACGGGGGCTGGTACGGTGACCTCCCTCGCCCCCACGGCTGGGGGGTTCAACGCAGGCTTGATCGGGGCGGAGGAAGCGTTTCCAGGGGCTTCCACGATCGGTGGGCTGGGCGGTGCTGGACTGGCGAGCAGCGGGGCGGCCCTTGAGGCTGGTCTCATCGGGGCTGAGGAAGCGTTTGCGGGAGCGTCCGCTGCGGGGCTGGTGGCAGCGGAGGCGTCACCCATTCTGGCATCAGCAGGCCCATACGCCGCCGCCGCTGTGGCAGCCTACATGATTGCCAAGGGGTTGGCCACCTATGGGGTCGGGGGATACGGCATCGGCAGTCTCTTCTCTGGGGATCGCCCGCGCGGACTCCTCACGGATGTCTTGGGGGGGGTTGGACTCGACCCGTGGGCGGGTCCCTCGAAGGAGTACCTGACGTTTCCAGGCCGCGTCATGGAGGGGGCCCAGAAGATCGCGAACGCCTTTGACTTCTTCCGCACCGATCTGATGAACACCAAGACCCAAGGCGACCTCGCCCAGTCGGTGTCGAACTTCCGCAACCGGGTCCGCCTCGAGGGCGGGGTCGGGGCGTATGGGGTCGGTCGAACCCTAGGCTTTGAAGGGCGGGAGGACGACGACCAATACCGCGTCTCGAGTCCGCTGGAGCTTCCCAATCTGCCGGGAATCGGCGCCCGGACCCACGGCGTCGCCACGCAGCCGTGGGAGTGGGGCGATACGCTCGCTCAGACGCGGACGGTCGTGGGTCGGCTCTCGACATCGCTCCCAGAGGGGCTAACCAGTATTGCCGATTGGGCCCAGGGCATCGAAGACGCTCGCGCCAAACTGGAGACTGAAGCGCAAGCGCAATTATCTCAGGCGGCGGCTCAGGCTGGGTACACGGCTGGACTTCCGTCTGGAGCCCGATTCTTAACGAGCGGGGACAATGCCGGGGAAGCCTATACCGCTGAGGGGAATCGGATCCCCAAGCCAGGGGAAGGTGGAGGTGGTTCCTAAAATGGCAGACGAGAGCCGCCTCAAGCTCCTCCAACCGCTGACCGACTCCTTGTTGCGGACTCGGCAGGCGATTGAGCGGGCGTCCCGTGCGTCTTCCCTGTCTCAGGGTACGCCGATCCCCACGGGCGTTCAGGCACCGATCTCAAACCTTCAGATGGGCGGCGTCGTCCAGCAGACGGGTCCGTATCGCCTCCATCAGAACGAAACGGTGGTGCCAGCGTCTGGACTCCCGGAAGGGGTGCCCAATCTCCCGCCGCCGCCGACGGGGTTTCAAGCCTCGCCCTCTGGATTCCAGGTCCCCATCCGGAGTTTCCAACAGGGTGGTCTCGTGCCGCAGACCGGACCCTATCTGCTCCATCGGGGGGAAATGGTTGTCCCGGCCAGCCAAGAGAAACCCGACCAGCGCCAAGCGTATCTCAGTAAAGACGGTCAGGTGGTTCGGGCCACCAAGAATCCCGATCCCGGCAAGTTCTGGCGGCTGACGTTTAGCCCCGAGGAAGCCCGTCAAGCCCATGAGTCCGGCGATCCCGCCGAGATCCCGCTGCTCTACCCGAAGTCCGGCCTCACGCGCGGTCCGAGCCAACGGGCGGCGTTGGCCGAGGCGAGCCGCCGGATTCAGCATCAAGATCCGTTGCGGCCATTCGGGGAGTTTTTGGAGAAGCTCACCGAGGCCGCTCAGGCCCCGACCTTGCCGCCCCTGGGGCCGGGCGCGTTTGCTCCACGACCCTCCCCAGCCCCCCAGCCGGTCAGTCCGCAGATTCCGACCCCCTATCCACCTCGGAGAATGCCCCATCAGGAATTCAAGGGGCGGGGGATCTTCTAATCCGTGGCGAAGGACACCCTCCTCGCCGATTCCCTGACCGGACTGGCCGCAGCGGCCGCTCAGGGGGCGTCTCAAGCCCCCGTCGGTGAAGAAGATAGCCTCGCCATCCGGGCCCGGGCGTGGTTCGTGGAGGCGTACCACCATCCGCTCTGGGTGAAGTACCGCACGGAGGCCGAGGAGGATGTCGGCTTCTACGTCGGGGGCGAGGGTCAGTGGTCGAAGGACGGCTCCAAGGCCGATCTCGACCGGATCAAGGGCCAGAACCGGGCTGCGGTGTCGATCAACCACATTCAGGCGATTGTCGATGTCCTGACGGGCTTTGAGCGTCAGAACCGCTTTGACCCCAAGGTCTTGCCGCAGGGCGACGAGGACGAAGGGGACGCCCGCCTGATGACCTGGCTCTTGAAATTCATCCGTGAGCAGACGGACGCGCCCGCCCGCGAGAGTGCGACCTTCGAGGACGGGGTGATCAGCGGGATGGGGGCGGTCAACGTCCGGATTGACTGGACGGAGGATCCGCTCAACGGGAAGATCGACCTCCAGAATCTGAAACCCGGCGTCAACGTCCTCTGGGACGGCGAGTGGGAGAAGGATGATCTGTCCGATGCCCGGTACGTGCTCCTCTGGAAGCAGGTCTTCGTCAAGGATCTGATCGCCCAGCATCCGGAACACGCCGACGCCATCCGGGGGGCTCTGAACGCCGCCGAATCGGGCTTTGGGGCTGGCGGCAAGCTGACCGAAGGCGACCCTCGAGACGGGTACGGCTCGGTGCGCGAGCAGGCCCAGGACGCCGAGCTCGGGCGGCTCTTCTACGATGAGACCGAGGATCGGGTGCTGGTGTTGGAGGCGTGGTACCGGGACTATGAGTCCGTGTGGATCGTGTCCAACAAGCTGGCGGGGATCGTGCATGAGGCCGAGTCCGAGTCGGTCGCCCGCGAGGCGGCAAAGTCCGATCCCGATCACTTGACGGTCATCGAGCGCCACCGGAAAGTCATCAAGATGGGGGTGACCCTGCCGGCCGCCTACCTGACGCTCGAGGAGGACGACACCCCCTACGACAACGACGCTCAGGCTTACCCGATCGTGCCATTCATCGCCAAGCGGAAGGCCGAGAAGGTGTATGGGCTGGTCCGGAACCTGAAAGATCCCCAGCGCGTGGAGAATAAGCGTGAGAGTCAGGTGCTGGACATTTTGGCCCGGTACGCCAATATGCGGCCCATGGCCGAAGAGCAGAGCCTCGCCAACCCGCAGGCCTTGGACAAACACCACGACCCGACCCCGATCTGGACGAAGGCCGGCCATCCGCTGCCGGGCTGGTACGTTCCGCCGATCGCCGAGCTCTTCCGGGTGCTGACGGCCGAGAGCGATCGCATGAAGATCTTCATGCGGGAGTCGAGCGGGATCAACACGGAGCTGTTGGGCGTCAAGGATGACGCCACCTCTGGGATCGCCATCGCCCGGCGGCAGGCGCAGGGCCAGGTCATCGCTACGGTGTTCTTCGACAACTATCGGGCCTTCAAGCGGCGGGTCAACGAGCGGCTGGCGCGGCGCATTCAGCAGGTCTTCACCGCCGAGCAGACTTTCCGGCTGACGAACGAGATCGGGGAGTCGTTTGCCGTCAGGGTCAACCCCGTCGAGGGCCGCGGGAAGACGCGAGACGAGTACGCGCGAATTCAAGCCGGCCAAGAAAAGTCCGATCGGCAGCGGGTGCTGCGGAACTTGCAGGATTTCCTCAAGTACGACGTGGTGATCTCGGACGCTCCCTCGACCCCGTCCATGCGGATGATGCAGCTCCTGGGATTGCTGGAGGTGCTCAAGACGGTGCCGGGATTGGGGCCGGTGGTGATCGACAAGGTGGTCGAACTCTTGGACATTCCCGACAAGCCCGAGATCCTTCAACGGGTGCGGGCCATGATCGGGGCGGGCGGCGGCGCCCCGCCAGGTCTGCCGAGCGGGCCTGGAACATCTGGCGGCGGGCAACTTGAGGTGCCGGGTGCCGCGCCAGCGGGGCCGCAGCCGTTCCAGCCGCCAGCGGTGGCCCGGTGACGGCAGGGGAAGCGGTCGCCAACGCTCATCGACGGTGGGTTGAGGGTCGCTTGACTGGCGATTTGATCTTTGAGTACCGCCATGGTCGACTCCTTCGCATCCGGAACGGGGACATTGAGTTCATTGACGGGCCAAAATCTGCCCACCGGGCAGATGCGACAACCTGTCCCTCATGTGGGGAGCCGATGGTCGCTCGCGACGCGGGGTCAATGTGGATCTGTGCCTGTGGGGTGAAGCGGACCAAAGCGCAAGTGCAAGGGGGGTGAATCCACTGGCGATGTACCCGAAACCGAAGAAGAAGAAACGCTGAAAAATTTCTTTGTATCTAGGCCCCTTCTGATGTAGGCTGACGGAAGATATAGGTCAACGATCGGGCTGACCCAGAAGTCCTGGAACGCCCGGGGGACATCAAATCCCTCGGGCTTTTTTTGTTGTTGAGGGAGATGTGCGAAAACAACATGAGGTAGAAAAAGCGTGAGGAACAGGCGGTTACTCTGTTCCAGGGTTCAGTCCACCTCGGAGGGCTGTCATCGGGAGCCACCCCGAACAGGCGAACACCAAGAGGAGATCCAAGGCTAATGGCGAAAGGAACCGCCGAACTCGAGACCCCGAAGGGCCCTGCGGTCACTGACGAGGGGTATGACATCCCTGTCTTCGAGGCTGAAGACACGGAGCTGCTCCAGACGGTGACCACGGAGGAGGAGCGCGTCGAGGGCGAGGAGCCGAAAGCCGAAGCCCCCGCCAAAGCCGAACCGAAGCCCGAGCGACCCACCCCTGAACCCGTCCCCGTCCCCGTTGCGGAGGCGAAGCCCGTCCTGCAGCGGCCCCTGACCCCGATCGAGCGCGAGGAGCGCCGAAAGCGCAAAGACGCCCAGCAGCACTGGAAAGAGGCGCTTGCGGAGCAGGATCGCCTCCGGGCGCGTATTGCGGATCTGAACCAAGACATCGAGGTTGGGGAGTTCAAGGTTCCGATGGAGCGGGTGGCGTCGTTGAAGGCACGGGCGGCCAAGGCCGATGACCTCGGGATGATCGCCGAAATGGCGTTCACCGAGGCCGCCCAGTACGTCCACGAGCGGGATCAAGCTTGGTCCCGGCAGTTCAAGCGGCAGCAGTTCTTGAACAAGGTCAACAACTCGTGGTTGGGCGCGCAAATCCGGTATGGCACGAACTTCCTCGACACCCTGCAAAAGTCTGGTCTCTACGCGGAGATCGCCGAGCGGTCGGACGGCACCTACGCAAACCCCTATCTGGCCCGCAAGGTCTATCTGGCGCCGGATCCCGGGGAAGAGGCCTACCAGTTGGCCGTGGGTCGGCTGGAGTACGAGCAGGGCAAGATCACAGACCCAGACGAGGAAAAGGAGCCCGCCATGCCAACCAAGCCAGTGGCCGCCACGCCCGTCCCGACGCCGACCCCCGCCCCGAAGGCCGAGGCGGAGCGGGAAGCGGAGGCGGAGCGGCGCGGGGCCCAGACGGTGATCGAGAAGGTGGAATCTATCGCCAACAAGCCAAAGGGGATTGCCGGATTGCGAAGCGCGGGCCAGCCGAAGACGCGCTGGAGCAAAGCGGAGTTGGACCAGCTCCAGCAGCGGAACCCGGACGGCTACGAGCGCCTCGTCGGCAAGCACCCGGATCTGCTCAAGTACCACTTGAGTTAAGGAGGGCTTCATGCTGACGACGTTTGCCAGCGCGGATGCGGCCACCGCCCAGCGATGGGCGGATCGGACGTGGATCGAGGCCGTGCGCGAAATCTACTGGGGAAAATTCATGGCCGAGTCCGACCAGGCCGTGATCCAGGTGAAGAAAGACTTGGAGGGCAAGCCCGGCGACAAGCTGACGTACTACCTGACCCGGAAACTCTCGGGGGCGGGCGTGACGGGCGACGCGGTCCTCGAGGGCAACGAAGAGCAGATGACCGTCTACACCGACTCGCTGACGCTTGACCAGGTGCGGAACGCCGTGCGGTTGGGCGGGCGGCTGTCCGAGCGCCGGACGGCGTTTGATCAGCGCACAAACGCCAAGTCGGTCCTCAAGATGTGGCTCGCGGAATATATCGACGACGACATCTTCACGCAGTTCGATGCCTCACCGACGGACGTGCAGTTCGCGGGGTCGGCGAGCTCGATCGCCACGATCGTCACGACCGACACCCTGACGGTGTCGAGGATCGAAGGTCTGGTGGCGCGGGCCCAGAAGGCGAGCCCGAAGATCTGGCCCGTCCGGGTGGATGAGGGCGACTACTACGTCCTGGCCACGCATGTGGACGTGGGCTACGACCTCCGGCAATCGACCCAGTGGCTGGATGCGAGCCAAGAGGCCGGCCCGCGCGACTACTCGAAGAACCAGTTGTTCACCGGGCGCCTGGGGGTGGTTGGGGGCTGTGTGGTCCACGCCCACGAGAAGGTGCCGATCGCCACGAACTACGGGGCGGCGGGCAACCTGACAGGCGCCTCGATGCCGTTCCTCGGCCGCCAGGCGGGGTGTTTCGCCTGGGGGAGCCGCCCAGAGTGGTGGGAGAAGGAGTTCGATTATGGGGCGCAGATCGGCTTTGCGATCGGGGCCATCTGGAAGTTTCGGAAGTCCGTCTTCAACGCCGCTGACCATTCGGTCATTGTGCTGCGCGCTTTCCGGACCTCAAACTAGCCGATGAAAGGGGGATATAACGCCATGACGACCATCCGAAGCAAGATCGTGGCAAGCCTCCTGGCGCTCGGCTTGCTGATGACTCCGGTGAGCGCCTTTGCCCAGTACTACTTCTGGTGGCAGGTCCAGGACGAGTACGGTCGCCCGTTCCCGAGCCAGACGATCTCGTGCTCGGTCTACGAGCTGGCCAGCCACGGGGCGGCCGTGCTCTATTCGCTGCCGTCCCTCGCCCCGCACGCCGGGGTGCAGACCTCCATGCCGCTCCTGTCCGACTCGAACAGCCGGCTCCACTTCTATTCGTCGACCTCCAACGACAAGCGCGTGGTCTGCTTCTACGCGCGCGGCGGGGCGGCGACCGATGTGCGGTTGAGCCGAACGGTCCACTCGATCATGATCGACCGCCAGGGCCGGAAGGTGGTGCGGTTCCCGTATGTAACGAACGCCACCACCGTGCAGACGGGGATCTTCCTGCCGCAGGGGGCCACGGTGCGTGATGTCATCGTGCAGAATCTCGGAACCGGAAAAGGCGAAGGCAACACGACGGCAGATGCGCACTTGGATGTGGGCTTTGCGGGTGATCACCGGGTCGCGATCGGCCACGCCCTCGTGCGCCAGCTCGGGCTGGAGCGCGAGCAGTGGCAGCGCCCGCACTTCACGGCGAGCTTTGGTGGCACGACGGGCTTCTACGTCAACCAGATTCACCGCGGCAACTCGCTTGCGTTTGCGATCCAGGGACACCGAACCGGCGATAGCGGGCGGGCGGGCGTGTACATCGAAACCCCGTACCTGATCCACGTGGCGGGCGGGTTGGAAGTCACATACACGACCAACAACACGCCGGGCATCTCGGGACACGTGTACATCCTGTTCGACTCGTACCACACGGGTCTCAGCACGGCGCCGGTCTACCAGCAATAGGAATGGCGTGAACTGGCCGAACTGGCAAAACGGCGGCGGGGCTAGCCTCAAAACTAGCCTCGCCCGCCTTTCTCCTGCGGCGTTCGAGTGGCGGCCAACGTGTGCGGCGGGCCCTCTGTGGGTCGGCTTCATTCTCTTGGCCACCCTCGTGGTTCCCTGGTGGCCCTATACGCGCTTCCAGTGGCCGTTGTTAGAGCGCGCGGTCCCGATCATGTGGCTCCTGGTGGCGGGCGGGCTGCTGGCCGCCAGTGCTGTGGCGCGGGTCTCGTGGCCATTCGCGGCCTTGCTCGTCTTCGCCACCGCTCGAGCCGCCTTTCATCTGTTCCCCCTGCGGTCTCTTCAGGTGCTGCTCCTCTTCCTGATGGCCGGCTTGCTCTATGCGGCAGCCCGAGACTTGCCTGACCGATGGGCGAGGCTCGTGACGTATGGACTGCTGGTCGGAGTCGGGTTTGAATTCGTGCTTGGGGTGCTGAACGCGTTCTCGGTCTACCCGTGGATGGCGTGGATCTCGCCCGAACATGTCTCGAAGCCCATGGGAATGCTGACCCATCCGAACTACTGGGGCAGTTTCATGGCCTTGGGTCTGCCACTCGTCTGGGCACTCGTCGGCATCCCGGCGGCGGCCCTCGTGTTTGGCTTGATTGTTTTGACGATCTCCGGTGGCCCGGTCATCTCGGCGGCCATCGGGGCGCTCGTCATGGCCTGGCCGTTCTTTACCGCGAGAATCCGGGCGGCGGTGTTTGCCCTCGGGGCGGGGGCCACCATCTGGGTCATGACGCTCCACGAATGGCGGTTGAGTGGCCGGCGAGAGGTGTGGGCCGTCGCCCTGCCGGAAATTCTCCGCTGGCCGATCACGGGCCAGGGGTTGGGCCAGTGGCGGGCGTGGGCGGAGGACTATAACCGGGCCTTGGGGAAGTTCTTTGTCACGCTTCAGGCCCATAACGAACCCTTGCAACTCTGGTTTGAGCTCGGGCTGGTCGGCCTCCTGCTGGCCGGTCTCTGGGCCTATCAGGCGTTTCTCGCCTCACGGGTCGTCTGGCGGGCGGCTCCGGTCGCCATGCTGCCGGGTCCGACTTGGCAGTGGGGCCGGGCCCCGCTCGAGCGGGCGTGGGTGGCGGTGCTGGCCGTGGCGTTCGTCAATATGTGGGGCAGTCCGATCTTTCACCTGATGCCCCAAGCGGCGGTCATTCTCTTTGCCCTGGCTCGAGTCCAGGCTGATGCGGCGGCCCTCGGGCCGCACGCTGTCACGCTATCGGCGCCCAAGCGCCGGAAGAAGGAGGTCAAGAAGGTCTATGCCCAAGAAAGAGATTGAGGAGCTTCTCGAACAGCCGGTCCCTGAACAGACGCTCCGGACCGACCCCCCGATCATCCGGGCGCGGGTCGTGTATCTCGGGGCCAAGCGGAACGAGTCCGTTGCCCTGCCGGGGTCGGTGATGGTCGAGCATTTTGAGGAGGCGAACGGCCCCGTGACCCGCCGGGTGCTGAAGACCCCGAACGCCGACCCGAAGGAGGCCGACAACTGGGAGGAACGCAAGTTCGTCCAGACCCGGAAGGCGGTGACGGGCGGGATCTCGTCCTACGACTTCTCGACCCATGACGTCCGGGGCGGGCTGATCAAGGAGCGGCTGATGCCCGACACGGCCCCGGAGCGGTTGCGGGGCAAGTGCTTCAACTGGGTCGAGCATCCCGGCCATCTGGTGGAGTTCCACATGGGACCCAAGGATCGGGAGGGCGTGCGCCGGAAGGGGGAGTTCGAGGTGCTGGCCCGTCCGGAGGACATCCCGACGATCCAGGAGTACGTCCGACGCGCCCAGCGGGGTGAGCGCCGGCAGTTGGCGGACCTCGAAGAGGTGGTCAGAGGCTAACGAAATCTGCCCCGACCGGGCAGAATCAAGGAGGGAATCATGGTCATTGATGAGGGACTCCTCAAACGCTTCAAGGCCTTGGTGGCAGGGCAAGGTCAACCCGATGAGCGGGACTTCGCTGCGGCGCTGATCAGTCTTGACAGACACACACAGCAATTGTTTAACGAAGTATCGGATCTTCGCGGGATGATTGAGAACTTGACTGTCCCAACGGAGGGTTAAGGATAACGGAATCTGCCCACCGGGGCAGAGTGAGGAGGAGATCTGATGGGACACTATCCGTCGTCTGGCATGCCATACGCTGATCCATCCAACCCCGACACCTTTGACGTGAAGGGGGAACCAAAGAAAGTGCAGGACATCGGTAAAGCTAGCACCGAGGACCAGGATGCGGGCGGGGACGCGGCCCTGGCGGAACTCGGGGCGGGCGTGAAGAAGGCGACCCGCTCGGCGAGTGAGTCGTCCATGGGGCGGGTGTCGATCCCCACGGAGCCGGAAGGGTTGTCTCCGTCGCCGTACAACCGCAAGGGGTAGGCTAATGCGCCGCACGGCCGCCGCCGGGCTGGCCGCTCTGTTGCTGGCGGCTGGGATCGCCGAAGGGGCGACGCGTCTCTACCAGGCCAAGGTCGTGCGCTGTACGAATGCGGCGGGCGGGGCGGCGCTCTTCTCTGCGGGTCCCCGGCGGGCGCAAGTCCGCATCCTGAACCTGGGGAACGCGACCGTGTGGGTGGGCGGGCAGGACGGCACTCTGACGACCACGAACGGCTGGCCGATTCATGCGGGGGTGATCTACGGCGGGCAGGCCCACGCCTTGGCGTTGACCAACACGGCGGCGGGCATGAACTGTGTGACGGGCGATACGAATTCCATCGAGATGGGTGTGCTCGAGGAATTTGAATGAAAGGGAAGGGCCATGCCTGAGCCGACCCTGAAGGACGTGCTGGATCGGTCGCGGCAACTCGAGGAATTCGCCAAGTCGATTCAACTGGGCTTCGTCCTCCTTCGGGAGGCGTCGGCCACCCAAGGGACGCTGGAGGGGATGAAATCCCGCATCGCCGCCGCCCAGCGGGAGGCCGAATCGCTGGAGACTCAGAATGCGGGCCTCGCGGGGTCCATCGCCACGGAGCGGGACCGCCTCTTGGATCCAGTCCGAAAGGCCGTGACCACGATCGAGGCCGAGGGGATGGCCCTCCGCAAGGCCCAGGCCGCGGATCTGGCGGCCTTTGACCAGGAGCGCGGTCGCCGGGCGTCGATCCTGCGTGATCTCGACGAGCGGGCCGCGCAAGCCGCGCGCGACCATCAAGTCCGGTTGCGCCAGGATCGGGATGAGGCAGAAGCCGAAAAGGCCACGCTACGCGGGGCAATCGAGGAGGTCCGTGCGCGACTGGCGATTGCCACGGAGGATCTCGACCGGATCCGCACCGAGTATACCCAGGTCCTCGAGGCCGCGTCCCGACTCGTTCGACCCCGAGCCGGGTAGCCCGCCGGAGGATCTCGGGTGGCCATCGCCAACGGCCCCACGATCCTCTCGCCGACCGGAGGGGCGGTGCTCGCCGAAGCCGTGTTCCCGACGCCCCGCCATCTCCGGGCGCACATCCTCGTCACGACGACCTATGGGTTCGATGCCATCCTCGAGATCTGGGACGGCCTGGGAGCCGTCGTGCAGGATCTCGTCCTCAAGATCGGCCAAACGCTCTGGATCTCGCCCCAGTAAAGTGTACGGCCTGCACATCGCTGACATTTTCTCATACGACGGCGGGGACGAATCGTGTTCTCATTGTAGGGTCATCCGTGGATGATCTGTCCCCGGCTGATACGACGGCGACGTATGCCACTATCAACATGACCGGCATCGGAGCGCTCACCAACGAGTTTGACAGATCCGAGCTTTTTGGACTGATCGCGCCCGCCACCGGCGCGAACAATGTCGTGATTACCGCCGCAGCGAGTCAAGGGTCTATCGCGGGAGGCGGTGAGTCGGTCAACGAAGCCGATCAGACAACGGGGTGGGGAACCGCCGCGACGAATTCTGCTCCCACCGATACGGCTTCTACGGTGACGGTGACCAGCGCGACCAACGAACTCGTCGTGGATAATGTGGCGGGAGGAGATCAGACTACACAGACCGCGACCGTTGGAGCCGGGCAGACGGAACGGTGGGATAGCTCGGGAGTGGACCTGAACGGATTTGCCATTGGAAGCACCAAGGCCGGAGCCGCCTCTGTCGTTATGAGTTGGACGCTTAACAACGCAGCAGGCTGGGCTTCGGTCGGGGTCTCTATCAAAGAGGCGGCGGCGGGCGGCGGCGGAGCGGGCGGGCCGGTCGGCTATCGGAATCTCTTGGGAGTCGGGATGTTCGTGGCCGCGAATCCCGTGATGCGGCGGCGGATGATGCTCGCGGGACTCGCGGGCGTTGTGCTTCGCCGCCTGCTCAGAGGATGAGGGCCGTCACGGCGGGGGTCGGGCTGCGCTACATTGAAAGGGGTTTTTCCTTGCGTTCACGCCGCCGTGGGCGCACAGTAAAGTAGGTTCGGACGGCTCGACGGGGCCGACCCGGCCAAGACCCGGGACGCTCCTTTGCTGAAAGGCGAAGGAGCGTTTTTTGTTTAGCCCACCGGGCAGATCGGAGAGGGGTGGCACACGAGTGGGTGCTCTTGTTCCTGTACATCTGTGCCTCGCCGGGCACGACGGAGCTCTTTGCCGTGCGGCTCCCGACGGAGAAGGATTGTCGAGCGGTGCGGCGGGCGCTGATGCAGGGACCAGAAGCCCCGGACATCGAAGGGCGGATGGAGTGCCGCCCCGTGGAGGAGACCCGCGAGGCGGGGGGATGCTGGTCGTGGGGGTTGGGGCCGTGAGGGATATCAATGGCTGACTTCGACGCCTTTAGCGATTTAAAAACTTTCGTGTTGTCGCAGGCAGACATGCAGGAGACGGGCGACGATTTTGATACAGAGGTCGGCAATGTTTTGACCCTGGCCTATAACGACATGCACAATCGGCACCCGTTTTTCTGGGCACTGGCGACTCGCCCTGGAGCGCTTTTGACAAACGACGACATCACGACACTCACCATTACGGTCGTCGCCGCAGGATCCTCGGTGGCCGGGACGCTCTCGGCGGCCCCATCAGGGAGCATTTCCATCGCCGGGTATAAGATTCGCCCTTCGGGCCAGCCCTGGATTACTCGGGTCACCGCCCACACGGCTGGAAGCGCGGCCGTCACCCTCGACGCCGTCCCGGCAGCTCTAGCGGCAGGCACTGCCACGGTGATTTTTTCTGACGAGTACGATTTGGCGACGGATTTTGGCTATTTTGAGAATGGTCTCTGGAATGAGGACGGGAACTTCATCGAGATCTGGGATCTCGAGCGGTTACTGGCTCATTATCCTGATCCGCCCTCAGCGGGGTGGCCGCCGGTCGCGGCGGCACTCATTGCGACGCGCCGTGTTCGGTTTTCGAGTTACCCCACGGCGGTTGAGCGCATTGAATACCCGTACATCATGACTGAAGCCAACATCTCAGGATCATCGGCGCTTCGTATCCCGCAGCATCTTCGGTGGGTCGTGGCCATGGGGGGGGTCTATTACGCCCTTCTTATGAAAAGCGACAAACGGGCGGGCGTGTTCAAACAGGAATTCGAGAAAGGCATCGAAACCGCGATTGCCTTTGACCGGCGCGCGCGGATGGGCATGGGCCGCCAGCCCGCCGTCGTGGAGCGGGGACTCTACACATGGTAACTCGACTCGTTGCGGGGCTGATCTTGGCATGGTTCGTGGTGCCCACCGGGCAGATTTCGGCCCTTCCCGTGGACTTGGGCGCTGGATTGACCCCCGCCGCCGAGGTGGTGTGTGTGCCGCCGGGCGTCCCCCCCTTCTCCTCGTGGAGGATCACGAACAATTCCCAATCCGCCATTTTGCTGGACGAGGTGGGGCGCCCGATGCTCGCCGTCGTGGCGGCCTATGAGGCGCAGGGCCAGACGATCGCCACCATCTGGGTGGGGACGATCCTGGCCTCGGTCGATCCCGCCCCGCAGGATCGCACCGCCCCGGCGTGGTATGACTCGGGGGCCGTGACACCGACCACCACGCTCAAGATCGAACGGAGGCAGGCCTGCCAGTGGTTCAAACCCGCGCCCCAACCGCCCCGCGGCGAGGAGCGCACATGATCCAGATTCCGGCGGGCATCATGCTGACGATTCTGAATGCCGAGGGAAAGGAAGAGCATTTCCCGGCGATCATCCGGCTCCATGTGATCGTGCATGAGCGGGCCGATGAGGAGGTTCATCTCGCCATGAGCCTCTGCATGAACTAGGAGGACACGGTAATCTACGATTCAGTCCAGGTGGTCGAATTGACTTTAGGAAGGGAAGGTCTTTACGGTATAAGAAATAAAAACTTAGTGCCTATCAGTGGATTTATTACTTTAAGAAACGCGACCCTTGAAGATCATTCGGTTCGGACGGGCGGCGGGGCCTCTACGGTCGGGTCGGCGTTCGATGCCGCCCGGGCGGGCATGTTCGCCATCGACTTTTGGCCGACCCCCTCGCTCCAGCGGACGGTGGTGTGTGACGACAACGGGCAGGTCTGGAAGGATGACGGCAACGGCGGCGGGTGGGCCACGCTCGTGACGGGCCTGACGACCGCCGGGGCGGTGCCGTATCTCTATCCCGGGGGGGCGGAGGCCTCGGGCCAGAACCGGAAGCTCTTCCGCGCGGATCGGGTCAACGCCGTGCGGGTCCTGTCGGGGGACGGCGCGACCATGACGGTCATCACGAGCCCACCCACAGACTGGAGCGGGGCGAACCAGCCAGGCTTTGGGGTGATCCACCAGGGGTTCCACTGGGGGGGCGGGAACGCGAACGCCCCCCACACCATCTACCGGAGCCTCCAGAACGATCATGAGGACTTCACCACGACGTCCTATTCCCTCCGGGTGTTTCCCGGCGAGGGCGAGCGCCTGGTGGCGGGGATCACCTATAAGGGTGTTCTCCTGCTCTGGAAGTACCCGACAGGCGTATATGTCGTGGACACCTCGGACGCCAACTCGGCCAACTGGCGGGTCATCAAGGTCGGCTCCCCGGGGGCGGCGGGCCCGGCCAATATCGTGGGGATCGAGGATGACGTCATGTGGGTGGCGCCCGATGGGTCCTGGCACTTGATCTCGGCCACCACGGCGACCGGCTCAGTCAGGGCTGAGGATCTGACGGCTCGCAAGCTCGGCTCATTCGTGCGGGACAACGTGAACCTCGCCCAATTGGCGTCCGCCCAATTGCTTTACTACTCGAATAAGCAGGAGGTCTTGCTCGGGTGCCACGGCTCCGGCCAGACGGCCAAGAACCGGCGCCTGCATCTGGATCTCAACCGCCGGACGGAGATCGGCGAGCGGTGGATCTGGTGGGATCGGGACCGGAATGAGGCCCTGTTTTTGCGGAAGGTGAGTGAGATCGCCACGCCGGCGTTTATCGACAACGCGGGCCAAATGTTCTTGCTCGATCGCACCGACCGGAACAACAACGGCTCGGCCTATACATTCGAGGTCTTTACGCGCGACTCAGACTTTGCCGAGATCGTCCCCGGCTGGCAGGGGCGGTGGAAGAATTTGCGGTTCATTCAGTTGGAGTATGATCCGCGGTCAACGGGCACGGTCACGATGGAAATTTACGTGGACGGGTCGCTGCTCCAGACCATCAGCTTGACGCTCACGGCGGGGGCGGTGGCCCTTCCGCAGCTTCTCCCGTTCGTCCTCGGGACGGGGAGCCTCTTGTCCAGCATCCGCCGGCGGTTGCGCGGGCGGGCCCGACGGGTGGCGGTGCGGATCACGTCGGCGGCGGTCAATGTTGATATTTCGCTGGTAAGACTTCTGATCGGTTTAGAAAGCGGAGAGTGACATGTCGCCATGTTTTGCGTGGATCGTCACTTTGACCATGGCGATTCTTGCGGTACTGCCAGCCATCGGGGATGCTCATCCGGGCCGCCTCAACAAAGAAGGGTGCCATCATGTCCGGAAGGATTTCATTTACAAATCCGGGAAGATCATGAAGAAAGGCGAGTATCACTGTCACCGTTTGCTGCGAGGCCTGCCCGCCATCTTAGACGGCTCAGAGGTACTCGCTGACCGCGGAGACGATCAGCAGGATGATGAGAAAGACCGCAAGGACGCGGAATCTCCATGAGGGGAGGTGATCACCATGTCCAATTCCTTTTATAAACTGACAGCCGCCGTGCTCGCTTTAGTGCTGAGCGTGTTTCAGCCCGCACTAGTTATGGCACAGAGCGGTGGTAATTGTTCAGTTTTTAGGAGTTGGATTTGAGTCACGGGCGATAGTTTCACGGCGGCCGACGCCTCTGCGACTGCGACAAATGATGCAGTCACGACGATGACTCAGGCATGCATTGACGGCATCTCCGATACGCTCGCCGGGATGCAAACGACCACCACGCCCTACACGGCGGGAGCGGAATCCCTCGCCACCTCGGGGGCGGGCGAATTGCAGCGGCTCCGCTATGTTTTGGAGCGCGTCCTCGGCTTCGCCAATTGGTATCGTGTGGACCAGAATTTGAACTTCGGCGGCATCGGCGTCACCAAGACCGAGGTGCAGGGCTCAGGCCTCGGGGCGCATATCACGGCGGTCGGCTTGCATACCTGGTCCGGCTCCGCACGGTTCCCGGTCATCACCTCGGCCTTGTTCCACACGACCGGATTCTGGTGGCCGACTGCGGGGAGTCAACCGGCCTACACGGTCCAGCATCACCTCGCTATCTCGGTCGATTCCGGGGTCGAACGGGACAAGACGGGGGTGGAAATCGTTCGGTTCCATCTCCAAGCGATGCAATTCCACCATACGGTGGCCCTCCGGTATGCGCACTCACAGGCGGGCCTGGCGGCGTGGCAGTATCCGCACATCACGGCGGTGAGCCTTACCCAGGCCCAGCGCGGGCCAGACGGCGCCCAGCCGACGGCACCCGCGACGGGCTATGATCAGCTCATCTTCGGCCACGCCTCGACCGTCATGCGGCTGGTCGGCTATGGGGCCTCGCACATCGCGCTCGGGTCGGGTAGCTATATGGCTCTCCAGCGCCATGTCGGCACCCTCGTCCCCGCTTCCCCCGTGGCCAACGCGCTCTATGCCGACACCATCGTCAAGGCATGGGTGGTATTCGACGGCACCCTAGCGGGGGCACCCGTCAGCCAGTCCTTTGGGGTGGCCTCGGTGACGCGCAACGGCGCCGGGGACTACACCATCACCTGGCAACGGGCCTTCCTGACCGCGCACGTCGCGGTGGCGGGCATGACCTACCGGTCCGGGCAGAATAGCTTCCTCGAATTGGAAAACGGCACGAATCCAAGCGCCAGTTCGATTCGGATCTTTTCCTTGGAACCGAACACCATCACTACGTTTGACTGCAACCAATGTTCACTCCTCGCCATCGGGCAGCAATAGCGATGGCCCTGGGCGCGGGAGTCCTGCTGGCCTCTCCATCGTCGGCCAGCGCGTACCCCGTATACGTTTGCGAGCGCCCCGACGGCTCGCTCTCCGAGACGACGTTCCCCCATCCGGCGCGGCGCGAGGAGGCGATTGCCCAGATGCGCCGCGACGGCACCGTGCCGAACGCCCCGGGGGCCTGCTGGGAGATGGATTCCTCGAGTTTTCCGGCCGCTTCGCGGCCCGATCCGCGCGTGCCGGGCCAGGGACTCAACCAGCGGCACCGCTGGCGGCGCGGAGCGGCCAATACCGTGATCGTCGATCCCTCCATCCGGCGGCCCCAGGTGGAGGCGACCCTCCTGGCCCTGACCGTCCTGTTGCCACCCGCCCGGTTGGCCGAGGTACTCTCCACCCCTGCGGGAGACAACCTGTTCCGGGCCATCCGCAGTGGCGACAACACCTTGGCGCGGGCCTTGTTCCATCGGATGCGGGCTCTCACGGGTCCGGCGGCGGTGCTGGCCGTGTCGGAACTGGCCGAACTGGAGCGGATCGGGGATGCCTATGAGTGGTCCTGGCGGTAGGAGGCCCGAGATGGGGTTCTTCGACTTCGGCTCTGAATTCCGAATGGAGGAGAGTGACCAATGAGACAGAGTATTCGTTTTCTCACGATTCTTCTGCTTGGGTTTTGGAGTGTCACAGCGACTGCCGCCGAACTTCAGACCCTGACCATTGGAACCAGTTCCTTTTCATGTAACACGGTCAACGTGGAGGAGCAAAGCTGGGTCAACACGACGGGCGGGCCGATCCATGTACAGCGGGTCGTCCTTTGGATGGGGGCGACGGGCCATCCGATTGACACGGGGGCGCTGCTCAAGCGCCAATCCGATCAAATGATCCTTTCGATTGTGGCCTATGACCGCTATCAGCCCCCGGCCGCCCTGCACCAGTGGGGGGACACCTTCACGCCCCATTCGTTCCTGGTGGCACCGGGAGACGAGTTGACGCTTCGAGCGTGGTGCTATGGGGGAGCCGGCATTAATGGACAGATGTTCGCCGAAGTCTGGTGGACGACGACGCCATAAGCGGAATATGAGGCAGACTGACATGCGGCGAGGGATTGTCGTTGTGATGATCGGGCTGGCGTTCGCCGGGTCGGCGGCGGCCCAAGGGCTGACGTGCGACCAGGAGCTCCGGCAGATGCGGTTCCTCGTGCAGAAGTACGGCTCTGAGCGCACAACGCTGGAGTTTGCGCTCGCCGCATCCGAGGCGGGACGTCAGGCGGCCGAGGCTCGCGCCAAGGCCCTTGAGGCGGCGATCCAGGCCCTCGAATCTGCCCGCGGCGGGCAGAAAGGCGGGAGTCAGTAGCGGCCATGAGCTGGGGGAACGCGTTCGACTTTTTTGATCCGGGCCTGATGGGGGCTGAGGAGGCGTATCCAGGGGCGTCCTCGTTCATGCCGGAGTTCGACTTCTCGGGGTTCGATGTCGGCCAGGGGTTTGAGGACATCTTTTCCGCCCAGGATTTCGGATTCCAGCCTGGTTTTATGGGAGCGGAAGAGGCCTATCCCGGAGCCTCAACGGCTGGCGTGGAGGAATTTTACTACGACACCTCGGCCCAAGAGGTGGTGTCGCCCTCTGGGGAGCGCACTTCGTTGTCCGATATCGTCCGCGGTGGGCCGGGGGCGCCGGGGCGCGAGGCGGCGACGACCCAGCCCTACACGCCCGAGGAACTGGCCGCGAGAGGGGGCGCGGGCGGCGGGATGTTTGAGCGCGGCGGGATGCTCGGGCGTGGGGGCCCGGCGGATCGCTTCCTCGGATCAAACCTCGGCGGGGCGGCCACGACGGCGGCCCTCGGGCTGACGGGGCTGGGATTGGGGCGTCTCGCGGCCGGCGGGGCACCGAACCTCCGGTTCCCCGAACCCCGCGTGGCGGCGGGTACTCCGGCGGCCGAAGCGGCCCT
>ERZ1292637.190-Hain-H14-01um-R3-190-length-41407-cov-7_pt1 | contig 41407 bp, 52 predicted proteins | sample MGYA00564405_ERZ1292637 | MGnify/ENA primary metagenome ERZ1292637 (study PRJEB36523, sample SAMEA6512645) | groundwater metagenome | collected 2019-01-09 | study: AquaDiva: Metagenomics assemblies of 32 groundwater samples | reverse complement strand
CTGAGCCTATCTCCTCCGCAACTTTGGCACCGCCTATATCAAGTGGAGCATCGAAGGTAACAGACGTAACCCAACTGAGTGAGTCGTCTGCTGCAATAGTAAATGCAGCGTCCGAGGCTGCTCCTACTACGGGAGCAGTAAAGAAGTGGGCTGTTAGAGCCAATGTATCGTCGTCAGGGTCAATGAGTCTAAACTCTTTTATCTCCCCCCTTACTGGTACATCTATAGGAAACACACTTCCAACAGCATCGTTAGCATCAAAAGCGTCCGCTGGAGCAATACCTGGCACTGTAGCCTCTACCGTGTAGAGTTGCTCTGTAGTACGGACGAGACCCAGAACTCGTAGAACCGAGTCTATATTCCAGCCCATATAAAACTCCTACAGGCTTACTTATCTTCCTCTTCGTAGATAAAGGCGTTCCATGTACCTAATGCACCAGAGGCTGTACTGGTCTGAATGCTCAGGTTGCAGCCCTCTTCCAGGCTGATAGCACCATCATACCACTTGGTAAACGGTGGCATCTGCAGAGGAACTGTAATAGCGCCGCTACCATGCGAACCGAGAATATCAATGGCTACAGGAACAGCAGGTAATGTAGCGGCCAGGAAGTTGCGAATAACGCTCATAGGCCCACTGGCACCACCCTTGAGATTACGTTGTGCTGTAGTTAAAGTTCCAGTAACTGCAGTTGGGTGCTGAGAACCTAATGCAAGCATGACTACTGCACCTGCAGCAAAAGCTACCTCAGTGGCGTAGCTTACCATCCAAAGTTTACCACGCACACCGCTACCATTTGGATTAGCTAACGTTAGTGGCGGTGTAGTAAGAGATAGCCCAGCCTGTGTAGCCACACCAACTTGGTTAGCTATAGCCCACACCCTACCCCGTCTGACTGCCCTATCAAACCTCGCCCTGTCCTGTTGAACCGAAAGAACCTTTGAGACCAAATCATCTACCCAGCTCATGTGCTTACTCCTTTACTACTTGTTCTGAATCTTCCTCGTGACCTAAATCAATGCCAAACCTGATTCGCTGTAGCTCGGCTAGTATTTCTTGCAGAAGGCTAATCGAGCTTGCTTTATACCAAGCATCGTATTCCGCCGACCCTGATGGAGGTGCTGGGCCTATCTCTAATGCCATTATTCTCTAGCCCCATCGCCTTCATAGTTAACGGCTATTACGGGTGTAGTCTCACCTAATGGCGTGGCCTGGAAAGAGGCTAAGTCAGGCCCGCCAGTGACATAAAAAGTCTGTCCTTGCTGAATAGTCTGCTTGACTATTCTATCAGCACGAACACTGACTTGGACAGAGCCTTTAATTACCTGACAGCTTGCCCTGAATACGTGAGTATTAAGGGCTAATGAGGTAGTAAACCCTTTGGGAGAGTCTATTGTAAGTAGTTCGGAGCCTCGTGTTACTGTTGCCATTTAGACCTCTACACACTGTCGGTCTGACAGGCTAAGTGTTATTCAGCTTTAGTTGAGCCGTGTCCCATCGCTTTCCTAGCCATACTGTAACAGATAGCGGCAGCCTGCTTATTGTCCATATTGGGGTTCTCGTGCATCTGTTGTGCTATGCAAGAGCTTACTGCCTTACCGACTTCCTCTTTACCAGACTCAGGCTTCAAACTTTCCGCCGCTGTAGGCATTTTATTTGGGGGGCCTGGAGAGGAGGTGGAGGACTGCCGAATCCTCTGCTAGTTACCCTAGCAAACTCCAGGCCCCATTACTCCTTACTCTATAGTTAACCTGATGGCCGCATGTTCGGCTGTACCGCTAATAGCCATAGCCTGACCAACCGCAGGGCCGTCAGTCTCGATTGCCGCACTTGGCATTACTGCTCCTGCAGTACCAGTCGAGGGCACACACCAGTCGTCTATCAGAACGCTCGCCGCCATTAGCACGCTGCAAGGCCCATGAGTTTGCAGCCAGCCAAAACCATTTGCTGCTATAGGCGCTACCATCACGCCAGCAGTCTCAGCGGTAGGGTCGCTTGCAGGGTGAATAATCACAGCCCTGTAAGTGTTATGTATAACAGAGCCTTTTGAAGCCGCTGCTGTAGCTACATAAAACGGGTCAACCAAGGTTAGTACACCTAGAACTGCACCTGTGATAGCAGGGTGCGACTTAATCCTCAGCATCTGACCAAGGCCAGTACCGCTGATAACCCAAAAGTATCCATCCTGAAGCTCATTGGCTGTGAGGTCGTCTGTGGTAACTGTATTAGGCGTAAAATCCACCGTCTTGTCGCCTATGGCATTAGTGCCAATTACCTCGTCAAGGTGGCCTGCAAGCGGCACTACAGCCTGGTATAAGTTACCAGTTACTCCTAGAGTGCCGCCGTTCTTAGCGTACCTGAACATACGCTCGCCGTAAGTTAGCTTAGTACCAAGAGGAAACACCTGAGCTGTTGCTACAGCAAAAGGGTCAATAACGCTAGGTATGCCGCCCACTCCTTGCCAGTCAAACCCGCTTGGGGGTATCTCCAGTAACATTCCCTCACGAGTGCTGAACCTACCACCCCTAAAGAATGAAGCAAGATTCCTGTCTGCCATGTTCTACTCCTTCTAGGTTGTCCGTGTTCTCTTCTACGGTTGCCTAATTAACCCAAACAGTGTTGGTCACGTCATAAATGCGGCCTACCGCCATAGTAGAGCCCGCTAGTATAGCTGGATAAGCTACCATCCTGAAACCCTCAGCGTCATAATTCTCCAGCTTATCAAAAACTTCAAGCCTGAAGAACTCGCCCAAGCTATGCTTCTCACCGCCAAAAGCAGCTGTTAGTCCTGGCTGGCCTTCCATGACCTGGCCTAGCTTCACAGCAAAGATGCTGTATTGGTTAATGCCAGATGTTTGAACAGCACGGGCATCGCTCCCAGCACCAGTGTTAGCTTGCTCGGCAACTAAGTGGTCACTACCTATGATTGGTATACCATTCCAGTATGGAATTGGCCTTCCTACATCGTTGGGTGACCACATGAAGCTGCCCATCAAGCTGTTCGCATTGTGTCCGCCTTCCTGGTAGAACGAGCTAAGTTGCCTAAGCAGCGAGAATGGCATGAGAATAAAGTCAATGCCATACTTCATAGCATCAACCAAAACACGCAGATTCATCAGGCTTGGAGCTGTTTCGCCTCCGTCTATATTCAAGTCGCCTGAGTTCTCAGCGGCCCAGGCATGAAGGCCATCGAACTCGTTTGTGCCATACGTCAGGTCACCGTACAGAGCCATCGTCTCCCACTTTTTAATCATGCCTTTACGCATACCCGCTACTGTAATAGCTCGGTAGTCGTTGTACGTTCCGTGAGTCTCACGAACATACTTGTTAAGGGGTGTTTGGTCGTACATCTGAGACAGGGTACGATTTTGCTGGCTGTAAGTAACGTTATCAGACCAAACAAGGGTGTCTCCTACCGCCATCATGTTAGCAGTACGCTCAACGGATTCACGGTTCCAGGTAATACTATAACCAGGAGCCTGGGCGATAGGCATTAGGCTCAGCAAGCCTCCCCGCCTGATGTTCTCTTCAATTACACCAGGGACAAGGATAGTCTGAGTGAGCTTCTGTGCTTCCGCAAGATTTAACCAGTAGCCACCACTATCAGACATTTTATTTACTCCTTACTTTTTGTTCCTGGCACTGGCAGCCTCGATAAGCGCCAGGTCAGTCTCTTTTGATGTTTTAGTATCGGCTCCACCACCACCCTGACCATTTAGCAAGCCAGTGCCCCTTGGGTTTATTGGCGGATTCTGCCCACCCTTGGGATGAACTGCAATAAGAGCAACTTCCATAGCCTCAAGCTCTGCAATAGACTTCCCTTTGACAATATCCTCTTTTAGACCGTGAAGGCTAGTCAGTCTAGTTACAAAGCCGTTAGTTAGTTTGGCTGTTAGTGCAGTCTGGCTGTCAGTAAGCGTTTTAACCTGTGCTGGCAGTCCCTCACTTGCTTTGATAGCAGTAGTGGCCTCAGTCAGCTTTGCCTGGAGTACCTGTACCGCAGCGGGGTGTTTGGCAACCTCATCTCTAAGGCCGCTAATAGTAACTAAGTGGCCCTCAACTAGTTTCTCTAACTCTGGTACTTTAGCTACACTAGCTTCAAGTCCTTTGATAACTACTAGAGCTTCCTCTAACGTCTTTGGCTCAGCCATGTTGCACTTCCTTATAGTGTAGTATAAAGCCTGGGCATATGTTACTTATAGCGGGGTTTGTCCTACTATGCCCAACTCATTGCGTATAGCCTCAAGTCGGCTAGCTGCCTCAGCTGTCTTAGGTGTACTAACCTTCTGGAAGAATAACAACCAAGCATCAAGCTCGGAGTCAACCTCACGTAGGTTCTCATGGGCTGTGCGGACTTTAGTATTAAACTCAGAAATTAACTGCCCGCCACCGCTACTTACAACAGCCTGTATCTCAGCTCGTTCTGCTGGAGTTTGAGCCTTACTAAACCGCTTTATCAGGCGTTGCTCCTCAGGGGTATAACTATTAAGTACAGTGGTATAAACAGCATTATAAGCACGGAAGTACTCACGGCTTACATTATACTGTGTAAGCTGCCAGGGAGTATAGTTAGCTGTATTCAGGTCACGCAGCTCCAGCATTTGGTTCTCAGGTACTGATTGTTCAATGGCAGCTTGGTAAGCAAAGTATTTATCCCAATTAGGCTCCTCTATACCAGTGTCTGGATTAGTCCAGTTCTCTAGAGGTTGGGCGTAATAGAGTTGCTGTAATTCTTGAATAGCCGCAAATGTAGGCTGCTCTAAACCATACTTTAGCCTATCAGCCTTGCGCTCATCTAACGTAATTGGAACCTCGGAGTAACGAGGCTCAGCATGGTGAGACTCCAAGTAATTGCGGTTCTCACGTTTTAGCTCTACATTGCGAGCTGACCATTGCTCGATAGTAGCCCGACCCTCTTTCACAGCTCGCTCTAGCTCTAATAGCTCCTGTTTGCCTACCTCATTACGAGTTACTACATCCTGCCAGAACCTACGTATAGCAAGTGAGTGCCGCTGAAGTCCACTAGGTTGAAGGCCTATACTTGCACCAGTTAGTCTAGACCATCCTTCAAGTGCATTTAACGCTCGGTGTACGTCAGGTGATAATGGGGGTAAAACATCCTCTAGCCTCAGTCCTGCTTTGTATATGTCCTCCAGGCTAGACACTGGTATACCAGTCATCTTAGATATGACCTCATTAGCCGCCGCTCGTACTGCCGTAACTTCTTCAGGCCTTAGCCTGAACATACCAGTTTGCTCTGACATAATACCGTAACTAAGAGCAACACTACGGCTGGCTCTATCCCATAATTTTTGCTCCTCAGCTGTTACGGGCTCATTGCTTAATTTGCGAGTTAAAATATCAATACCCTCACCGCCCTGAACACCAACTTGTATAGCCACTAGCATATCTCTGTAGCGGTCAGGAAAGAAGGTATCAGTAAGTATTTGAGCTTGCTCAGGCGCTGCGGCTATAGCTGTTTCAAGTAAAGTCTTAAACGAAGCAGGCAGAATCTGACCAGTTTGGGGCAGACCATACTTTGCACCAAACAGAGCCATTGGTATACTAATAGCTGCACCAGGGAAGAAGCCGAACCGCTCAAGAGTATCTACTGTATGTCCTAGTCCTGGGAACTGGTCATAGTAAGTAGGGTACTCACGGTTCATCAGGCGGCTTAGAGGCCCACCAAGTATAGTACCTCTAACTGGGCTGAAATCAAGGCTAGTACCTGGGATATGGATATAGCCCTTATCTGAGTTGTCTTGATACTTCATCCAGCCACCAAATACACCTGGCTTCTGTATAAAAGTGCGGGGTAGGTATTGCCAACGGTGACTCTCGTAGGTGAAAAACGGAAATATCGCCCGCATTAGCCCGTTCAGTACATTCTGGTGGGTATAGTCAGGCAGGGTAAGAAAGAACTCCTGCCTGGCCGCCTTAGCTGCTTCGCTTCGTATCGTCTGGTACTCAGGCGTTAATAGCTTTGTGGTCAGGTTAGTAGTACCGTCAGGTAGTATAGGTACATCTACTATTCCAGGAACAGCAGGTACTTTGCGGGTGCGCTGGGGTGTACCAGGAATTATTTGCCCTGGTTTAGTTACGATAGTCTCAGTAATATCAGGTACTATTATTGGATTAGCCATACGGTCACGTAGTACAGAGCTTGGAATTATTAGCTCAGACTCTTTGGCACTGGCTATTGATACTACATCCTTAGCTCGGATGATTACACTGTCAATACTAACTGTACCCTTAACAGAGGTAATTTCTGGTTGCTTACCCGTCAACCCATAGTACAACTTCTCCTCTGCAGCCCAGCTATCATTCACAGGCTCGAACTCTTTAGCTGTTTTTTTACTGGCTGTAACATTAGTAAACTCACGCTCCAGCGGGTCTAACCCAGTACGTTTAGCCTTTCCGCTACCTCTGTATATTCTAATATGCCCACTTGGGTAGCGCTGCTTAAGTATCTGCTGAATACTCTCTTTATAGGCTTGGTTAGAAGCAGCCAACTTACCTAGAGTCTGAAGAGCATCATTATCTTCCTCTGTAAACCACTGCTCAACAGCACGACGCAGTTCTGATTTGCCAACAGCAGAAGCATCTAACAGACTCCTTAACTCACGCTGAGCGCTACTTAAAAAGCGAGCTGCCGCCTCTTTCGAATATCTACCAGTTTTAGAAATAACCAACAAATTATCTAAAGCAAGCTCAAAATTGTGGAGCAAATCATCAGGATGCTTCCCATGCGTCCTCAACTGTCTAAGTAAGTCAAATCCCTGACGCTCAAGTTCAGCAATACGAGTCCGATTAGATGCATCGCTGAAAGACTGTGTAAGAGCGTCCACCAGAGCAGCATCCATATCATCAGCTAACTGTTCTATATTAGGCTGCAGAATAAATTGAGTTGAAGGCTCAGCTGTAGCATCAGCTAGGTTAGCTAACTTAAGCTCCCACTTAGGCTCATCATTCCAGTCTACCTTACGTAAATTAGGGTCAAAAGTAGCGGAGGGCTTATCCCAGATGGCACGAAGGTCGGCTTCACGTCTCGTAGCCTCTGTACCAAAAGACGAAGTTTGCTCAACTATTATTACGTCCTGTATAAATTGCTCAACCTCATCCTGCTCTTTACGACTAACTAAACGCTCAAGCAGCCCGCCCTCCTGTTTTATCAACATCTGCTCACCAGTAGTTAATTCAGTTCTAGTAACCTCTGGTATGACCCTCTCAGGTATTTCAGGTATTATTCTAGTAGTAGCTTCTCTACCTACTAACTCATCCGCTGTTCTTTGTAACACAGCGCTAAACTCAGGACTAACCAGAGCATCCTTAGTACGAGCCAGCCTGATTAGCTCATCACCTAGATTCTTGAGCTGTATCATAGCAGGCTCTAAGTCTTTGCCCATGCTGAACATTATGGAGTCATAAACCTTGCCGACAGCTTCTTCAGTATAACCTAAAGTATCAGCCGTCATCCCGCTAGGCGCACCGTTATTAGCTGAGTCTCTAACTAAACTAACAAAATCATCCTTAGTACGCATCATCTGACGCTCTGGCATGTACATACTACGCACCAGGTCATTGGGATTAGAGCCCCACAAAAGGGCTACATCTTTGGCAGTCAAAGGCCGATTAGCGGCGTTAACAGGAGTAGGCATGATATAGCCAGGGAGACTCGTTGCTAACCTCATATTGGTTGCTCTAGAAGTAAAGCGGCTTCTGTTAACAGGTTCCCAGATTAGTTGCTTCTCATACTTATAAGCATCCCAGAAAGCGCTTCCTCGCTGTCTTTGCCCTACATATCTACTACCAGTAGGAAGGAAGAACTCCGCCCTTAGTGTATCTACACGCTCCCAAGCTAGTCTAACATCACTAACCTGAGCTAGCATATTCTCCACCATTGCTAGATAAGACTCACGCTGAGCCAATGGCATATCAGCAACTATTTTATCTAATCCAAGCTGCTTCTTTAATCCCTGTATAGAGGTAACAATGTCTCGACCTGTGTTTGACGTAAACGGCAGTATCCTATCCGTCCACATCTGATTATAAACTACGGCACGTTCCAGGGGGTTAGCGTGTTTCTCAGCGTAGACCACCAGCGAAGCCATTTGCTCATCTATAAGCTCACCATAGGCTTGAGCCGCAGCGTCCAGAAAAGCGACTTTCTCATTAACCCCGCTCACGGTAGTAGGTATGTCAGCAGCGAAGCCTTCCATAATAGACTTAAAGTTAGCGCTGAATAACTTAGAGGCAGTAAAGCTACGTTCACGGATGGCTGATTCCATCAAGGCCATCTCAGCTACAATGCCCTGAGCACCCTTAGCAAATAACGTCCCCGCATTAGCTTTAGCTATCAACGGGTCAGCTACAACATCGTAAATCAATACAGCTTGCTCAGCTAGTTTGTTTACTTCAGCTCCTAGTATTACATTAGGGTTAAAGTCAGTAACTATATTGCGGATATGTTGTTTGATACCTGTCGCCATGCGGAGAGCAAACTCGTTTCGATAAGCCTCGGCTGTTTCGTGACTAACGTGGTTCTCGTAATCACGACTTGCGTTCTGAACAAGCTCAACAGTCTGTGCGTGTAGGTCTGGCGCTCTTTTAACTAACTCCCTATCATAGAGTTGTCCCCCTAAGTCAGCAGCCATAGCATTACCAGTTCGAGCGGATTGTTCATAGCTTATAGGCCCACCTAGACGCTGTAATCTAACAGGAGCTAGTATATGTTCAACTATATTCTGCGTAGACCGCTCAACCGCCGCCTCCTGCTTAGGTGTCAGAATAGTTTTACCAGCTAGCACCTCACGAGTCTGGGTAGGTAGCTGCGCTTGCTGTACAAACTGGCCTGGTCTAAGCCACTCTATAGGTACGTCAGCTTCAAGTGCTAAGTACCTAGAGGCTTGCTGATTATAAATACTCTGCTTACCAGTAGCTGTTAAACCTTTAAGCAAAGGGTTGCCGACAGCAAGCATACCTTTAGCTGACATCTCTACTACATTCAAAGGGCCAAAACCAGCAAACAGTAAATAAGCTCTTGCAAAAGGTATTGTTACATAATGGCCTATACCAGCGGTAAATATAGCTCGCTGTTTAGTATCAAACGTAGTTAGAGCACGGTCTATTAAGCCTAGCATGAGCCTGTCATTAGTTATCGAGACGTGTTCAGCTGCCAGAAAGTCGTCTTTGTAACCTTGTAACATGCTAGTTAATATCTTACCTGACTCAGTCTGGTCAAAATGATTAAGCGCCTTGCGAATCATAGAGGCTTTAGTATCTGCCAGAAACTTAGCTACTGTATTTATGTTATCAGCCGAATCCAGGACACGTAGAGCTTCTAGTATAAGTGGCGCTGACCGCTCTGGCGACAAAAACTTCGAGTTACTAATACCATCAGTGAACTCCTGAACCACTTGAACACGTTGAAGTAGCTCAGGTGTAACCACTATATCATCTATGCCCATATCAGCAAGGAGTTTACTGACCTCTCTAGCCGATATAGTACGCCTACCCAAAAGCCACAAGCCGCTGCGTGTAGCTATATCAGGTGATAGCGGGTTGTCAGTTGCTATTGTAACGGCACGAGCAGCGAACTCTTTAAGCTGCGCTGGCGAGGCTTGCATAACGGGTATTTCATAGGCCCTCTCAAAGCCTAACCTGAAGTCGTCAAAGAATTGAGTCACATGTACGGTAGCTTTCTGGCTAAGAGTTTTCGGCAGTAGATTCAGTCCTTCTCTAAGATACATAAATGGTATATTGCCAACGAGGTTAAAACCTTTCTCAACAGCACCAACAGCACCACCAGTAAACCTACCTATTACTGGTAATGCACTGAACACTTTAGTATACAGCCCAAACCCTACATACGTCATAGGGTCAAAGAGTACCTCTGCCGCAAACTTTACAGCCGCATTAGTATCCCACTCTTCCCAAGCTAGCTGATTAGCCCGAAAGTAACTAGCACCAGACTCTCTTGCTTTGCGGTAATGCTCAGTAAGAGTTACACCCTTGCGGTCAGCCAGTAGTGATTCCCACTGACCGCTACTACTTATACCAGCCGCACCAGGTATCAAGCCCGCTCTAGAAACAAACTGCAACCCGATACTGGCTGAGGCTTCATACACAGGCGTCCAATACTTAGCGTAGAACTCTAATGGCTTCAGCACTATCGAAAGTGGCCTGCTGGCTGCCTGCTCCCACCGAGCCTTCTCTATTAGAGAGGTTATTCGGCCTTCAGCTATATCCTTGCCACCCTGGATAATAGCGGCATACTGAGCTTGCTCTATATTACCTTGCTTTACCACGGCAGCAATCTCGGCGGCTACATCATCAAATTGCCGCTGTATTTCATCCTCTGGTACTTGCTGTGCCCTAAGAATAGCACGAAGCACGGCGGCATCTGCAACGCCTTTAGGAAGCTCAAATCTGTTAGCAAGACTGAAAGTAGATACTACCTCCTCAATACTCATTCTGTCAGGGTTTATACTGTAGAGTTTGCTAAAGCTACCAGTGGGTTTCTGTAACTCCGCTAGTATACGAGCAGTATCGGCACTATTGGCAGGCTTGCCATTGTTAGCAGCAACCACCTGCGTAATCTTAGGTGTCAGGGTATCAATAAGCTGTTGAGCAAACTGCCTGTCCTCATTAGTTAATGGCGCTGCTGTACCTACAGACCTGACCAGGTCATCAACACTGTTAATTGGCACTTTACTAGTTTGCAATGCGCCAGGTAGTATGTCTAACACTAACACCCGCCACCGAGCACTTGCAGCAATAGAGTTTTGTACTGTTAAATCTATACCTATCTGACGGAAAGCGGCGTCTTGTTCAGGCGTAGTAGGGTTTAGCGGTTCTCCTGTAACGGCATAAAGATAAGCCAGCTTTGCGGGGCCTGGGGCAAACAGGCGCTCCAATATACCCTGTTCTTTAATAGGCTTAACAGGTGGTGTATAGGGTTGAGCTAACCGCTGTTTAGCTAACTCATTTACTTGTTTAGTTAACACTTCAGCCTGCTGTGACGATAGACTAAGTCGCCTTAGCTCAGCCGCCATCATAGCACGATAGCCAGGGAATAACTCAGGTGTTAGAGGCTCTTGCATTATCTTCCCCCTAACCTAGATTCAGATAAAGTTGGCGGCTTAGTTGGTAAACCAGCAGCCTCTTCGGGGTTAGTAGGAGCCCCCATTTTGTCAGCAGGAGTTGGAGTTGAGGTTAGTCGTTGCTTAACTATACTTGCCATCTGCTCGAAAAAGTCGGCAGCTTGTTGGTTTTCAACACGGCGAGCCCTATCAGCGGCCTCTTGAAAGGCTTGCACTAGTGTAACTGCCGCATATGCGGGGTCGTTGCGAGCACGCTCACCCTGAAGTCTTGCAATAGCCTCAGCAGGGTTGACTATCTCTGGCAATAGCAACTCCATAATCTGCTCTACTGGAACCTCGAATCTTGGATTAAGTTGCTTAGATAACATAATGCGGTTCTGTAAATCACCTGGTATATGAATACTGTAGTTACAGATAGCCTTAGTGCCCTCAAGCTCCTTGGGTATTTCAACTACACCTACTGGCCTAACGCTAGGAGTACTGAGCATAGCCTGATACCAGTTGTCAGTTACATAGCTGGTGGTCATTGTTACGGCGTTTTTGAAGGGCTGCAGCAGCTGCATAGCTGACTCAGCCGCCTGACTAACAAGTAAGCTGGATATTCTGGTAGTCACATTACCAAAAGTTATATCACTAAAACCGCCTCGTTGCAACATGTTACGCATTGAGAATATAAGTTCGGTAAGCTCCACTGGTATACCAGGTGTCTGTATCACCTCTATATCCTCATTCGGGCCTAAACCAAAAAACGCTCCTCTACCATACCATGACCTTGGAACAGACTCTAACAATCGACTGTTGGTACTCCTTACTTTTACACGAGGATTAGCTGTATCTCGCAGTAACTGTTGCTGAAACGTCTGCTGCCTGTTATAGTTTTTATAAACAGGTTCGTTAGAAGCAAGAATACTCTGGCCCATATTAGCACTGTAATCAGTATCAAGTGCGCCGTCATCTGGCAGCCCGCCCACTTGACCAACCAAATAAGGTATTCTAACTAAATCCAGTAAAGGTGTGAAAGGCTTTACCAGGTTACTGTCTATTGACACGCCATGCTCAACCTGGTTATACTCATTAAGACGCCAAACCTGATACTCAACTACATTACCTTGCAACCGCCCACGGGGCGGATTCCAGCCTTCCTGCTGAATATATCTAAGAGCTTCCTCAGCGGTTAAACTCCGTACTCTAGCAACCACCTGGCAACCTTTACCATCCTCGGTTGAATAGGTAGCAAATATAGAGGCCGGGTTCCAGTAATCAACTACCAGCTTGCCATTAGTATCAGCCAAGTATGATAAAGCATAACCACCTGTTGCTACCATCATGCCAATGTAGCTCCAAAACCAGGACTGTCTACCTCTAAGTAAATCCTTACAGTCTACATCTACCCACTGGCGGCTCAAGTACTGTTCTATTAACCTGGCAGTGTCCATAGCTTCGCCAGTTAATACAGAACCATCTTTGGTAACTACCTTGACAACCAAAGGTTTGGGCTGTAATAGATAGGTAGCCATGTTCCAAGTGGTTCTGGGGTCATTACCGACAAAACTCTCCATACCCTCTTGTTTAAGTGAGTCAATCATTTTAAGCAGGTCGTACCAACGCTTGTAGGCTTTTATTCTAGGCTGCTGTTGCTCTTGCAGTTTACGAGCTATATCAAGTACAGGGTTAGAAGGCCCTGATACTCCTGGAATGAGTTGTAGCCATTTATTTACCATTCAGCACCTGCTTCATTTCGGATTTAATTCGAGTCAACTCACGCTTACCTATTCCAAACTGAATCTGTATAGCACGGTCAGAATCCAACGGGTGCACGGCTATATAGTACATATATGCAAGCCTTCGGCATCTAGTGTAGTGCAACATTGCGCCAGTCTCTAAGTCCTCTATAACAACAGTTTCAGGCTCAAAAATCTCGCCACATAAGTCACAGGCGGGGTACTCAATAACTACTTCTACAGTAGCTAATAACTTGGTAAACCGCCCGCTCGTTCTAAATGCCGTTACCATCCTAACCCCCATCCAGCACTACCTATGTAACCCCTCGAACTGTGACCCACCATGCCTCCACGAGTTGCCGCCATTATCGCTGCCGACATTAAATAGTCGCCTGAGCCTGGATAAACTATCTGCTGGCCAGCGTACTTAACTTGAGAAAGCTCGTTTATCAGGTCTAAGTCCTGTGTGTCTATAATGGGCAGCAGGCTTTGCAGTTCACTAAGCATATAGATTTTAGTGCCAGTAGCACCCATTCTAGCAGGGCCTGTAGTTAACCAACCAACCTCTTTACTACTTACGCCACTGATAACATGAGTACGGTAGTAAAGGTTCTCGTAGTTTTTTACTTCTGCACAGAAAGCCAGCCCGTGTCCGTTAGCCTCTGGGATTATCTTAGCACTATGGTAGTACCGAGCTAACTCCATTACCATAGGAGCGAAAGCAATGGAGTCATATAATCCAGCTAAAGTAGCTTCGTGACGGATTTTAGTGAAGTTCTCTAAGTCTAACCGCCATACAGTAGCTACCGAGCTGGTAATTTTACCCTGCCCAGGGTCTACTGATACTACATAAACAGCATTAGTGTCTTTATCTGGTTCGTGCCAGATTCTTGATAACCTTAGATAGTTAGTAGGGGGTATAGCAAGTACTCTAAGCCGCATAAGTACATCGGGCTCATAGAAGGGTTCGCCAACAGTGAAAAAGCAACTTCTTATATCCTCTACATATTCCTGCCAGAACAGCGAATGTTTCTCTCTAATCTTCGTTCTGCGCCATCTTATACGCTCCTCAGCCTCCAAATCATCCCACTTAGCTAACTTAGCAAGGTTTATTTCTTCTTGACTAAACTCCGTAATATGTCCTCTGTCACGAGGCAGGGCTTCCTGAGCGCCTAGCTTAAGCCTATAGTAAGGCTCTCGATACCAGAATAAAGTAGTCAGGCCCCAAGTGCTGTTTGACCCCAATGCCTCTTGAACAAGCTCGTGAAAGATGTTAGGGTCATCGTCAGTACCAGTGCCATTAGGTGTGGTTTCGAGGATTAACTCGCCATTTCTAGGTACTGAATCCATAACAGGCCCTAATATATTCCAGGCATCAGGCCAGAAAGCAACCTCAGAACCTAGAAAGTAGTGAATAGGTAAACCACGACCAAATACTTTTGAGCCCGCAGTGCCAATATAGAAAGTAGTATTACGTGAGGGAAAAGTTTTCTCATACGAACTGCTATGGGCCATGACAGGTTTGAGGTGGTCAGGTATAGGTAATCTATCATACATAACCTGAACACGGCGGAGTAGCCTTTGGGTGAGTATCTCTTCGTTGGCTACTATTACAGCATTAACGTTTTTCTCTGTTATAACCTTCTTGAAACCCCTAGCTAGCAAGAACGTGGTTATACCCATCTGGCGGGATTTGACTACTAGATGTCGAGGGGTGAGTTCGGAATAGAGTAGCTCTTGGGCTGGATTATACTTGAACGGAATGACAGAGCCCTCACGGGTGTCTATCAGGATAAACGTCTCGTGGAAGAGTTTATCGTCAGTTAATACTTGAGCGGCTGTTGGAGTAACCATTATACCACTACTGTATCACATACATAAATTAGGCATTTACAACCTAACACTTTGCATCTCCCATAAGTCCAACTCTTACCTACAGGATTGATATGCAGCCACCCTCCATGCTGACAATTACTGCACATCTACCTCCTCCTCCGCTGACTCCCAGGCCTTCTGCGACCTATTCTCGATAACTGAGCCTTCTTGATATTCCTGCGGCGTACCGAGCGCTGGGCTTGAGTTGTTGCCATTTATACTTACACTCCGTTCAGTTAGGGTTACGGCAGCTCCCTGAGCTAAAGCACGGGCAGTAGCTAGCTGTGCGCCCTTTATCATTTCATCCCAAGACTGAGCAGCTAGTTCACTAAGTACGCTCTCTAATACCTGGAACTGTTGGGGTGTATAGAGTGCTCTAATTTTAGTTAGGTAAATTACTTCGTCCCTGGTTAGCTTAGTAACATCCTCAACAGCTTGACTAAGCACCTGATAGTCACGCTCTAGAGCTAACTTGAAGTTACGGGTGAAATCCAGTTTAATTATCTCTTTGCTAAACTGGTTACGTATCTCTAGCAGATTGGTTTTCTCTAACTGCTCAAACACAGGGTCAAGACGACGCCAAGTATAAACCGACCTGAACTGTATGCCAGCATACTTACAGGCTTCGGTTCTGTCGAAACCGCACAGTCTGAAGCTCAGGTATCTTCGCTTACGTTCATCGTCAAAGTCAAACCTGGGAAGTACTGAGTCAGCCATAGAGAGTTCGCTTGTTACCATGTGCTTAGTGTAGACTAGACTAGTGGGATTTGTCAATGGCTACACTAATCTATTCAGAGGGTCTTGACAAATCTAAACCGTTGTGATATGCTACGCTTAGGTAATCTTGATATGTATCAAGTACTCATAGAGATAAATAAACAAAGAGCTACCTGTACTGACCCATACTACGTTTTAATAATCTTGATATGTAACAAGTACTTATACAGATAATAAGAGGAGAGTAGTAGGAGGGTAGTGATAACGGTTAAGAAAGCAAAAATTAGAAAAGGGGTTTTAGTGTAGTGTAATGGAAAGATAAGTAACTAGTACCTAGTACATATCAAAACTAATAAAATGTAGTGGTAAGGAGTACAGTATGACAACTGACCGTATAGAAGCTAAATATAGTAAGAGGCCCAGCTCAAAGACCGAAGATTACATAGGTAGAATAGAGAAAAACGGACTCGACTTGAACTACCTCGCTTCCTGGACTATACCTGGGTATTACAATGGACCAGAAGTAGGAAACAAAGTAAGTATGTGTGCCTGTACCTACTTCCACGGCGTTAAACACTGTGTTGGGATTATTAAAAGAGGGGAGCCCATAGTAAAACTGGTATACTGGATAAATAGAAGTGGTGAACCTAAGCATGTTGGCGACCCTCATGGATGGAAGCGGGGTATGGTCTGGCGGAAGGTTTGTGCTGACACTATACTTAAAGCTATTCTGATACCTCAGATGTTTACAGTGCAACTCAAAAAAGATGAGCTTAGAGAATCGTTATGGTTCCAGAAACACCAATACACAGGAAAGAAGCCTGGTGCTGGTAACCATCAGGCTGTAGGACGCCCTAAGTTGCAGTTAGAGCCTGCAGACCGCCAGGCAAGAGATAAGCTGCTTAATCTGCTTAGATTCTATCAGATGAAAGAGAAGAACCTCATAGTAGAGTATAGTAAAGCTACGCCAGAGCAAATTAGTAGAATAGCTAAAAAGATGGAATTGACGCAACAAAACCTGCTTAAAGTTAGAACAGAGCTAGATAAGCATGATTGGATGCCCAAGAAGCGAGCTAAGACTGTATGGGATAATGTAATAGAACGGACAGTTTTAACGCCTACTACAGTCGCTAACCTGATTGATGACAGAAGACCTATTATCGATAAGCCTGATTCACCTAAGTATTATACTGGTTTTGAAGGCGAATATGATGAACAGTAAACCCACTTTTTATATAGATTCATACGGAATAAAACGTCCTGCTGCACCTCCCGACGACGACCGTATTCTGATGACCGAGTATATTGAAGTCGTATCGGGTGATTACGCTGACCTCAACAATCGGCCACCAGTAGACGAAGCTCTTGAAAAGCAGATACAGCTCGCACGGGAACGTATGGATAATGCTGAACCTGGAGGAGAGGCATAATGAAAAACTATCTGGTACTGGGTTCTAACTATCTAAGAGCACTGAAGGATATACAAGCTAAGGGCGGCGGGACAAGCCACTTGTCAGACAGCATGATTGACACAATGGGTAACAATGAAGAGATGCTTACTCAGACAATGGCGATTACCGACGGTTTAGTAATAGCGGGCAACCTAGTAGAGCGGCTGCAAGGTATAATAAGTGAGTGGTCGGAGCTGTATAATAAGCCACTCTATATTTGGGCGTCAAAATAATTTGCGCTGGAGAGAATATGAGAGCTTCCCCGTATCAACAGGCCCTAACCCCATGAGTGGGTGTGTGCTTAGTCGCTAGGTGAGGGTGTGCTTAGTTTCCATAACTTGGTTTGCTTAGTGCACCAATGCTTAGTTACTTAGCGGCTAGGTAAGCTAGCGCACGGCCGCGGACTTAGTGTATGCTCATAGAACAAATGTTCTATAGCACAGATGTTCTACTTAGTGGGCAAAAGAAAGCCCCTGGGTAGTGGGTGCACTAACAACCCAAGGGCTTCTTACCTACCTAGCTGACCTTGTGTCCCGCCGTGACGAGGGCGGACACGATTGCCGCCCGATTCATGCTTGCGTCAGCCTTTGCTGGAAGCAAGGCTTTCTTAGCGGCGGCGGCGGAATCGTACACCTTGCCGTCAACTGTGATGGGTGCGGACTTTCCGCCTCCCACCCTAGTCCCTGTGTTCAACTTTCCGCCCTTGGACTTAGGCGTACCAAGAAGCAATACGGGCTTGATTGGTTCGCCTGTGTCACCATTGCGTTCAACCACGTAGGTTATACGCTTGATGCTGTCCAGCTTAGCGTACCCCGCCACTATGCTTCCCCATGCCCTACCAAGTACGTCCTCGGCGTGGGCTTTCCAAGCGTCAACCGCTTTGGTTTGCTGTTCAGCACGTGCATTAGCGGCCTTGAGCTCGGCGTCTAGCTTTTCCTTGGCGGCTTTGTCAACCTTGGCGCTTAGTGCTACCGTAGCCTGTACAAGCGCTAACCCTTTAAGTCCTTGCTTTTGCAAGGCTTCAAACTCACCCGCCATGCTATTGAACAGTTCCGCCTTGATTTGGTCTAACCGTGAAACCTTTACTTCAACTATCGTATCAACCATTGTCCTGCCTCCTTTTGGTGGTTATAGTGTGCACCCACCAAGTACATAGTAAACCCTTTTTGCTTAGTTGTCAAGGGCTTTTCTAAGCAAACTAAGAAAATTGGTCAAAATTTTATACTTTGTTCATTAGAACAGTCGTTCTAAGTTTATTGCGAACAGGTGTTCTAATGGACGACGAAACTCGTAATTAGAACGGATGTTCGTGGTGGAAGGGCTAGAGGTACAGAAGTAATAGGGCGGAAACAAGCCCGCTTTTGTGTAGTTATAACGGATTACGTAAAGGATTGGTCTAAAATTCACGGCTTCTAGTGTTGACAAAGTTCAACGGGTATGATAGTATAACTGTGTAGACCTTAGCTAAGTAAGCAAGGCAAGCGAAAGGAGTTTCAGCATGGCAAAGGACTTAGTGGATGGAGTGGATGTTTTTTATTGCCCAATGGATGGACACCTAGCATATCGAGTGACGCCCCCGGTTGACTATGGAGATGGTGGCATAACTACACTAGCTCGGTGTGCCGAGCATGTATGGTCAGTGATAGATGATGGAGCGGCGGGCGTAACCTACCACTACTGGGGTAATGTTGAGGACGACTTGGATGAGGGAGTGGAGACAGCAATGGATGTGCTACATAAGGTTGAGCGTAAGAACAGTGAAAGGCGGTAACTGATGGATACAATCAAAGTTGAGAACGGGCGGCTGATAGTAGATGTAGCTATAGATGCTAAGGGCAGGCCGAGCGCAACAGGTAAAACCCTTGTTGTGTATAGCACTCGTGGAAACCAGAAGCTGAATGATGGCTATGTTATAGGCATTAACCTTTACAAGCACAGAGGGGAGTAATGACGATGTACACAATGTACGCTGAGAACAAGAAAAGGGTAGAATGTTGCAGCAAGAGCGCAGGACAGGTTGTTATACGGGTTGCTCCAGACGACCATAATGCAGTGGTATGGTGTCCTTGTGGCAAGGTCTGGGTGCTGGATACAGCGCTGAGCGGCGGGATGTATGAGCAGGAGGTGTACAACTTCAACCATTATACGGGCTAATCTACTGAGCTAGCCTACCAGTACATATTACTTTACCATATAGGGCAAGTGTATATCTGCTGTTAGCAGACAGTATTGGTAGGCTGGAGCGGGAAGATTAGTGAAAGGAGGTGATACAGTGACAATCATGCGGTCAGTGACAGGCAAGTGGACTACGTTCTGTAGACCTTGTAAGTATGGCCTGATAATGCCTAGTAGAAGAGCGGTGTTGGAGTGGGCTATCTGCCATACAGCAAAGCACCAGAACATCAAGTGGAATTAGTGGTTGCTAGTTAGCCATAAACTAAGTAAATAGAAGGAGTTAGTGATGAGTCGTGAAAGACTGTTGGCAATAGAAGCCGAGCTTAGAACTCGGTACATTAACAGGGACGACGAGATTCACGGTATGTTGCTGGCCGCTCTCAGTGGTCAGCATGTTGTACTGCTCGGCCCGCCAGGAACTGCCAAGTCCATGATGATAAAGGACTTTAGTGAGTGCTTGCTGGCTAAGCACTTCCAGTGGCTGATGACAAAGTTTACCACGCCAGAGGAAATCTTCGGCCCAGTAGACATAGCAGCACTGAAGCAAGGTGAGTTCAGGAGAGTAGTGAAGGGCAAGATACCAGAGGCGGAGGTAGCCTATTTGGATGAGGTATTCAAGGCTAACTCACCTATACTGAACAGCCTTCTGTCGGTGCTGCAAGAACGGGTGTTCTATAATGATAGCGTACCCATTCAGTGCCCGCTACTGTTTGCTGTTGGGAGTAGCAACGAGCTACCTGATGAGGAAGAGGGGCTGGCGGCACTGTACGATAGATTCTTGCTCAGGTACAATACGGGCTATCTGCGGGATATGTCGAGTTTCACGTCACTGATGCAACTGCAGCCCACGTCTAAGACAGTTGCACCTATTGACCATACTGAGCTATTATCGGACAAGGCTGCAGCTATGGCACTACTCCCAGACCCAGAGGCTATTGAGAGCCTGGGTATAGTTTGGTCAAGGCTCAAAGAGGCGGGCGTGATTGCCTCGGATAGGCGCTACAAGCAGATGCTGCAAGTTATGGCGGCGGAAAGCTGGCTGATGGGTTGCAACACTGTTGTGGCTGAGAGCCTATTAGTTGGCGTGCATATACTGTGGGATAAACCTGATAAAGAGAGGCTGGTCAACCAGGTAGTTAGAAGCTCAGTGAACCCTGGGCTGGCAAAGGCACAAGAGATTGAGCAAGCGGCTAAGACAGCTATGGCCGAGCTTAATGAGGGCAGTGGACATAGTGCCGATGAGGTACTGCAAACCATCAGGCAACTCAAACAGCTAAGAAAAGACCTGGAAGGCTTCAAGCAGAGTGCCGCTATAGCTAAGGTAGGTAGTAAGTTAGACGAGTACATCACCAATGCCCTGGAGAAAATGGTCGGTGTGGCATGAGCAACAGTTACAAAGAGTTCAAGCAAGAACAGGAGCGGCTGTTTGGCCCTGACGTGCCCGCACAAGCACCTACTGTGCCTGACAGCTTAGTTGATACTGTTTGTACCTGTACCCATTGGTTTGAAGAGCATGACGGAAATGGTAGCTGTCTTATGTACGGGTGCAAGTGTAAGCAGTTCACCTACTGTGACATGTTTACGAGACAGCGGAAGGGAACATGGAATGAGTAACTATTATCAGTGGGTCAGCATACGACCTGAAGAGACTGTACTCAAGTCCAGGCTGCTGGATACGCTGTTCTGGTCAAGCCAACTTAGTCGCAACAGCAGTCTCCAAGCTATTTTCAAGCGAAGAGCTGACAAAGTTATAGGTGCTGATATATTTGAGGCTCTGTACAACTATAACCCAGAGCTCAAACAGGAACCGCCTGACCCTGCTATGAGTGCATGGATTAGGCAAACTCTAGCAGACCCCGCTTTCCAAGCGTTAAGAGCTAAAACTATGGGCGACCAGAGTTTAGCGGCAGCTGGTACTATTAGGCTATATCAAGAGCTAATGCGACCACAAGAGTCCGAGCTCAAAGCGGTAGCTGAGGTCAAGCACAGGCTAGACCAGATGGAAACTCTGTATGAGGGTATGCCTGGTGTAGATAAAGCTATTGAAGGTATGAAACAGGCTCAGCAGGATATTGCTGGTAGTATTGACGCCAGCCCAACTAAGATGCCTGGAATAGAGATGAACCAGTACGGCAAGTTTGATACTGCACAAGTTGACCAACGACAACAGCAAATGAAAAAGGCTGCTGAAACTGCAAGCGAAAGCCTGCTTGACGCTGAGGAACTTGCTGAGTTTGAATCGGGCGGGTCAGGTCTAGACGATGGAAGCGGTGAGAAAGTTCTTCATAACATCTTGGACAAGAAGCTGATTGAATCCGTTGGCGCTAACGATAAACTCAGGCAAGTGCTTAGAGTAATGGGTAGGATGAGAATAGTGTTAGAGGCTGAGCGAAGTCGTAAGCCGAAACCTGCACCACCACCAATGGAGCTGACCTTTGGTGATAACCTACAAGATATAGTGCCGAGCGAACTGGCTTACCTTGCTGAGCCTGACTTGGAGGACTTGTTCTGGCATAAGTACAGCAATAAAGGGCTGCTTATGTACGAGCGTAAGGATAGAGTAAGAGAGGGCAAGGGGCCATTTGTATGCTGCTTGGATGTATCAGGTAGCATGAGCGGTGAGCCTGAGCGTTATGCACTGGCGCTGTTTGCATCGCTCGCTAGACAAGCAATTAAGCAACATAGGCAGGTGGCATTGATTGTATTTGCTTCTATTGCTAGCAAGCCGATGGTGATAAGTAGTGCAGACGAGTTGGTAAAAGTGATTACTACTGGTAAGTGGAAAGTAGGTAGTGGGACTGAGTTCCATGCTCCACTAAGTGAGGCTGCTACTTTTATCAAGGAGTCCAAACAGTGGAAGCAGGCCGATGTGCTGTTTGTTACTGATGGTTTGGCTTACCTAGGTAAGCCTTGGATAGAGCAGTTCAAAGAGTTAAAAAAGAAACTAGAGTTCAGGCTGGTAGGCGTAGGGGTATGGCGGGAGTTCACTAAAGACCTGACGCCACTGTTCGACGCAACTACTTACATGGCTCGTGACGGTTCAGTTAGAAGCCTACAGTGGCTGAGTAAAGCCGCAGTGAGTATGGTATAATGCTCAAGCATCGCCGTACATATAAGCAAATCAAAGAGCACACTCTGCTTGAGCTCGGCCTAAATGAGCAAGAAGAGCTAAAGACTGGTGCTATGTTTAGGCTTGAGCGCAGGTACGGGAGGAGTATTCAGGAGTTACTTAAGGTGGACGGTGTGTCTGTTAGAGAGCTTGGGATTAAGCTAGGTATGGACTATTCAACAGTAAGTAAGTGGCGTAAACTGTTTGGTATACAGAGTGGTTATAAGAGGTGAATCCAAAAACACTTCGACAGTTGCTCGATTGGAGCCCGCCTTTAAGACTCTCAGTCGTAGCTAATGGGATAGCACCAGAGGGCGCAGTAGTGTTTTTGTATGGCGTCTATGGTACGCTGAAAACGTGGCTCAGTATGGACTTTGCATATCAGATAAGCGTGGGAGGTATATGGTTGGTGTACCAGACAGTTCGACATAGAGTACTGGTACTACAGTCCGAGCTTACCGAGGCTGAGTACCGTCACAGATGGGTACTGTACACGCAAGGGCGGACAGTTAATTCCAATGGTCTGTATATTGTGACTGACGCCGAAATAAAACTGGATACACCAATGGGGTTTCAGATGTTAGAGAACGCTGTAATAGCAAACAAGATTGAGGTTGTAGTAGTGGACAACTTAATCTCAGTAATGATAGGTGACGGTACAAAGAATGTAGACGCTCAGCGGTTTATTGATAACTGTAAGCGGCTACGTGCTCGTACTACTCCGCCAGTAACTTTTCTTATTGTCCATCATGCACACCAGCCTGTACTTGACCTGCGAACTGGTAAAACTTTTCATCAACGTGGTTACGAAATGTTCGGCTCCAGTTTCTTTGCAGACTGGGCCGACACTATATTGGAGGTGAGACATGAGGTAGATGGTGCATTTCCCGATTCTGTTAGAGTGACGCCTGAGAAGTATAGGTTGGCCGAAGCAAGTTTACCTCCCTATACTTATCAGTTTCAGCGTCAGCAAGCACAGTTTAGATTAGTTATTTAAGGAGTAAAATGACGACAAACAATCCAGCGATTCCAATTACGCCGCAAGAGGCGGAGCGGCTACTTAATGAGTCTTCCTTTGGGAGCTCAGGGCGTGAGATGAGTCCGCTCAAGTGCTTTACGGGACTGCTCAAGTCGGTAGCGAAAGACGCAACTGAGGAAAAGCGTGAGTACGGGATGGTACTTCGAGCACCCTTTAAGTTCGACAGCGTGAAAGTAGATTCAGGTGGCGCTCTGTGTGGCGACCCAAAGTGTGTTGGGAGTACAGTGCCGTGGCCGTATCCATCAGCAGAGATAACTTTCACAATACCAAGTCGGATTTACGAACTACTTGGGGATAGTATAGCTGCTCTGCAAGGCAACGAGGAGCCTCCGAAGGCTCTAAGTCTGGTTGGGCATGTGCTGCATCTAAAATGGCGCAAAGGCCATGCGATGCGGAGGCGCAATCAGGTAACACAGGCATGGGAAGATTACGATGGCGAGGCATACGACTGTCTATCCATTGATGGCAGGAAAGCTGGTAGTACAACTACAGCCACTGTCTCAACAGATGGTATACCAGCAGGCGACATAAACGACTGGCTTGCTACTCTGGCAGATGGCAAAGACCAGGCTGGCTTCAATAGGGCAGCGTTGACCGACGGTAGAGTCCAGGCCGATGGTATCCTTTTCTCGTCATTGGCTAAAAGCTCCGAGGCGATACTGCAGATGTTAATAACACAAGGTAAACTGAAAAAGAGTGAGGTGGGAGTATACAGTAAATCCTAAAGTGGCTACCCGTGGCGGAAGAACCGAACGCAAGGAGCTGTCTAAATTGGCAGCACAGCTTATGGAAGTGTTCCATGAGAACTCCCAGGTAGGGGTAGGTGTCTGACATGAGTTCATCATCGGCCTACCGAGACCTGGGCGGGTAGCTATCTCAGCAGTCGTCTAGGATGGCTTAGGACACTGTACCGCTTAGAAACGGGGGCGGAAACGTAGGTTCGAATCCTGCCTGCTGAGAACAAGCCCTCCTGGGCATGAGGCTAAACTACCTGTAGGAGCCTTGGGGCGATGGCGAAAGGGCATGAGTTCCGCCAACGATTAGCGCAATCTACTGGTGCAGTAGCCTAGCCCCAGGGCTTTAGAAAAGGAGCGAGATGATACAGAAGTTTTCGGAGGATACGGTATATGACCAACCAACCTGACCCCAACATACCTACTGAAACTGCGCTAAATCCAGTTCTTGGTATGCGCCCTGGGCTGCACCGTATGAAACTGCATAAGATGTTTCATGCTTTTGACAGTTGCTGGCACTATATTGGGGAGCGTGAGCAGCTAGCACACAACCTTGACCGCTCAGTAACTAGATATAAAACACCTTATTGGTATCAATGTTGCTTATGTGGAAGGAGGAAGCAGTTATGGCCAGAGATGTAAACACTGTACCAGCTGAGCACCTGCCCTGGGCTGTGGCAGGAGCATGGAAGCCGTGCCCGTGCATACAAGGGCCGCCATGCAGAAGCAGTTGCTCTTGCCACGCTCCTGGGTTGAGTGGTGGTTGTGATGTGTGTCATGGTTACGGTAACTCAGAACAACGGCAGGGTGGCGTAGCTGGCCGCATCTCCGCCTTGCCTGATACGGTGCGGGTACTGTGTGATAGTCAAACGATACTGGATGACATGAACAGAAAGCGGCACTTCCATTATGGAGTAGGTTGGTACGATGGCTGTCCTGGCTGGACACCAAGTACGGACTTGGCGGTGTGGGAATATGCTTTGTTTCAGCTATTTCCTAGAATCCTAATTGTCAAAGAGTTTGACCATATTCGACTTACAAATCTGGGAGGTAATACAGTCATAGCTGTAGGAAGGGGAGCTGCGGTTCTGCAACATGCTCTCGTCCAAGCCCTGGTTGCTGATGGTTGGACGCTAGGCCAAGCGCCTGAAGGAGTAATATGAAAGCTGATACCTTGCAGTGGGAGTACTGCCCAATATCCTCTACAGAGCTCCATACCCAATACAGAGGTATGGATGTACATAAGTGGAAAGACTTCTACTGCTTTTACCCTACAGAGGGGGAGGCTACAGAGGCAGAACTTAATGAACTGAGAAGCAGGATTGAGGCATTACATATCCAAGTGGGAGGTAAGACAGTATCGTACCATTCATGGAGTTTGGAGAATGGCAAATGTGCCCTCAAACAACGCAACGACGGTATTACCAGGAACTACTGCTTGCAAAGAGCCACTATCGAGGAGCTGGATATGATACTCGATGCGCTATATGAGCAGGCAGGACTAGTAAAAGCAACGCAGCCTGTAGGTGTAGGAAGATGGAGGTAGCAAATGCCTGAAACTGTTGACCAAGCCAGAGTAGACCCCGCCAAAGCCCTTGAACTCTGCCTGAAGGAGACGGAGTGTGTTATTTACCACTCCGACAACATCGAACCGCCATGTACTCACGATAGCAAGCACTGTCCCGCTTGTGTCTGTCACGGTACTAGTCGTGTCCCGCTGCTTGACCAGAAGCTGGTGCGAATAGAGTGCAAAGAGTGGCATAGTTATGGCTCACATCCTGACAGACCAAGACTAAGTTGTGTTGAAGCAGGCTGTCGTGGCTGGGTTCCTAGCATAGACCCTTGGGACTATGTGAGGGCAGCGTGGCAACGCACTGATTTACCAGTACAGGTTTGCGCCGACATTATGGCCGCTATCAAGATGGCCTTAGACCACAATGAAGACCCTGGCCTAGCCGCCTTTGACGTGGTATGGGGGGCGCTGGTAGGAAAGGAGAGGCTATGACCGTCCTGGCTTTCTCTAGGTCAGACATACCCACGAGTGGTATCGGAACCCCAATAAGGAGAAACATGGCTGAAGGACTGAAGATTGTCAATGAGATTTATGAAAGGGCGAGAGTACAGCGCTCTGTCTCAGACGATGCCTACTTAGGCATTGATGTGGCAGTGCTTATCCTCAGCGACCCTGTAAATGCTGACTTGTTCGATAGGGTAGTCGCTTACTGTAAAGAGGAGAAGCCATGAGTATCATAGCGACCTGGAAGAACGGGCAACGTGTGGGGCCTAAAACAACTGGCCTTGCCTGCCATACCCACGAGTGGTATTGGAGCAAAAAACTCAAGTCTGTGGTCTGCTGGTCGTGTAAGGAGAGGAAGCCATGAGTCATGCTAAACGCTGTCCTGTCTGCAGTGGTACAGGGGTTGTAGGGAATCCTAATTACCCAGGGAATACAGCAGCTATAGCGTCATTGACTGTGCAATGTCATGGCTGTTACGGTGTAGGTTGGGTAGTAGTACCTGGAGCACCGCCGAGGACGCCAGGAGGAAGCTGATGACTGAAGCACGAGAGCGCAACGATGGTCATATCCAATTAGTGGCGCAGTGTGACTGCCAAGACTCGCCGCACATGGTGACGTTTATCTTTACCACGTATAAGGGCCAGGAGCCAGCGCTATACGTCTCTGTGCAACTGAACCAACAGCACTCTTGGTACAAACGGCTGTGGATAGCAACGCAGTACGTGCTTGGGAGACGTAGCCACTTCACATACAGTCATTGGGATGCGGGCCGTATTTCACTCTGGATACGAGAGCGGAACAACCACGGGGTAGGGGGAACAGACGATGCTTGAGCCTTTCAGTCCTAAACCTAGTAAAAGGCTGCTGGGGTTCTACCAGCATCCTAGAGATGATGGAGTATGTCCAACTTATGCTGACGGCGAAGATGAGGATTTTGCTCTTGAGGTAGCTAGGTGGGGTAGCTGGGGTAGCTACCGAGCAGACCACGACTTCACTAAGTTCCCTCACGGGATAAATGTGGTCATGTGCTCTTACTTTGATGAGGAAAAGTATGAGTGGCACTGCAAGACCGTAGAGATGATAATATGAACCAGCAACAGATTGATGCTCTCACGGTTGACCAACTCTGGGATACGGATGGCTTGGCAACGAAGGCGTGCAACTGTCCGTACTGCACCTTTGTAGCTCCAAAAGAGTGGGCTAAGTCAGCCTATCGCTGTGGAGATGCTACTCCACATGGATTGCACTGCGACTGCAAAGGTACTAGTCGAATCTGGGCACTGCCTGGGATGCAGGAGGAACACCCAGACTGCAAGATGCTCAACCAAAATGAGCCTGGGTATGGGTGCGATGTGATATTCAAGAAACTGCATGGAGATTGTTACGGCACGGGCTGGGTCGCCAAGCGTGACCTGAAGGCACTGCTGGAGTGTTTACACGAAACTGAGCAAAACGTGATTGAGTTTATAGGGTGGTTTAGTGGATGGACGGCTGGCTTGAGGCGCTTCGTAGGGCAGGCAACAAGCGACTATTATGCTGCTGGTAGCACAGCTGAGGAGGCCCTTCTCCGTGCCGTGGCGCAGGCGTTGTTGAGCGAAGGCGCTGTTTTAGGATAAGCAGATGTCTGTATCAACTACACAACTCAGTTCTGCCATTTATACTCTGACCCCTGGGCGAGTACCTACTCTCCAGGAGATGGGTGACTATTTTAATCTCACAAGGGAGCGTATAAGACAGCTCCTGCTCGCAAGAGGATTATCAAAACCTCATGCTTATGTAGCCAATAAGTTAAAGTGTAGAGTATGTAATGGAGAACTTCCAGCATCTAGGAGACAACAGAGGGACTACATATGTTATACCTGCCAGCCTAAATTCTACAGCGTGATAGTCTCCTGTATCTGTGGTCAATGCGGTATTGAGTTTAGCCTGAGCCGTGGTAAGTATAATAGTAGATTCAGATTAGTATCAGGACTCAGAACTACTCCACGTACCACACCTTTATTCTGTAGCCAAAAGTGCTCTGGTAAATACTTAGGAAACTACTACGGTTTTGCCGTACACAAGCAAATGTATAAGTACCCAGGTGAAGGGTCTCAGTATATGAGAAAAAAGGCGCTAGGTATATGTGTGAAGTGTGCATCACCCGCAGCACTTGCAGCTGTTCACTGTGAGAAGCATCTGCTGAAAAGTCGAACACGTAGCGCTCCTTCACATAGACACAGGCGGACTACTACTACAACCTGTGTTCGATGCGGTAAACAGTTTGAGACTAACGCCCAATCACTGCTGATGAACGAGCGCAAGCATGGAACCAAGAACCACTACTGTAAAGACTGTTATACATACAGACCTCATAATCTAAAGCTAAAAGGAGCAAGTATACATGAATATCTGGACTGATGGTAGCTGCTTGGGTAATCCAGGGCCTGGTGCATGGGCTTTCTATGTGCCTGAAATGCACTACCATGCAGTAGGTGGTGAGCTGCACACGACTAATAACCGCATGGAGCTAACTGCCTTATTAAAGGCACTTAATTATGCAGCATGGTATAGAGAGAATGTAACTATCTGGTCTGACAGTCTATGGACAATCTACTGTGCCGACAAACGCTGGAAGGCACAGATACACTTGGACTTATTCGAGCAGGTGTGGGCGATGCTGTCTGACCTGAGACAGAATCAAATTGTTACTCTACGTCATGTAACTGCTCATAGTGTAAGCCCGCAGAATAACCTGGTCGATAGCCTAGCCCACCAAGAAGCTGAGCGGATAAAGCGTAACAGCGTCCAAGCGTACACAAGTACACTTGACAGCAAGGAGTAAGTGATGCCGAAGTTCGACCATATTGGCATTGACAGTCCACTCAAATGTCTACGATGTGGTCATCACTGTTGCCTCAAATGTCGGACTTGCCATAGATGTGGACACCACTGTACGGAGTGGATAAGACCTAGAAGGAGAACCGCCAATGCCCCAACAGTATGAGGACTTCGAGATAGCACAAGAGTTCATGCAGCGACTGAGGCGTAAGTATGCAGGTACACAACGTAAAGTGTCCGTAGATGGCTACCATCTTACCTCCCTGATTTACTGTATAACTCAGGCGTTCTGGCGTGACAAGATACCCTTTGAGCCTACAGATAAGGAGGTTTTGCTCTGGGCTGTAGGGTTAGGGCTAGAGCAGATTTTACTTGAAGATGGTGAGGAACATAATCGCCCTGTACCAAAAGTAGTAGATGGAATAACAGTAAGCCCAGACTACCTGTTACTAAGTGGCAATGCGCTAGCCGAGCTCAAAACAAACCGTTTGTCTGTAACAAAAGGGGCGCTTGAGCCTAAGAATGGCTGGCCTGCTACCTGGGTGGAACAGATGATGGGGTACAGCAAGGCTTACGGACTGAATACGTATAGGCTTGGAGTATATCTAGTTATAGCAGCAGACTTATTAGGCAGACGGTTTGAGTTTGAGCAACAGGAGCTAGATACTTTTTGGGCTGAGATGCTGTACAGAAAGAGCAGGCTAGAAGAGGCAGTAGCTAAACAACTTCCACCTGAGCCGTTCGCTTACTTAGGCGATAATGGCAGCTGGCAGTGTGAGCGCTGTGCGGCCTTAACTTTCTGTAATGTTGCTAAGGACTTGAAGCAGTATATTCCAAAGGAGGTGCAAGTATGAAGGTATCAGAGTGTTGTGGGGCTGTCTTACTAGAAGGCTCTGCAAGTTATCTGTATGACAGGAATGGCGGAGCAGTAGAAGAGTCAGGACGATGTTCCAGGTGTAAAGAGTTAACTCTGCTCGTAGACTACACTGACGATATGCCCAACGACATCGAGGCGTACCGCAACGAGCGGGCAGAGGAGATGCCATGACTACACCAGCTCCCAAAGCAGCTAATACTTGTGCTTATCCGCTGTGTGGCGAAGCATGGCTGGATGATAAAGTGCAACTGTGTATTAAGCACAGAGAGATGGTTGATTTTCTAACCTGGTCACTTGACCATTTAACTCTTAGAACTGGCAACACTATAGGGCAAGCACTGATTGATATAACGACAATAGGTGCTGCGGTAGCTGATTTAATTAAACGTGAGCAAGCCAGAGGTGGGTTAGTTGTACCAAAACCCAGAATAGTGATACCAGACTAATGCAACATAACTACCCAAAAGATGGACTTCCGCTGATTAAAGATACTTCCGTAAGGATAGCCGATAAAGATTTTCTCTACCTTTGGCATTGCCCTTGGTGTGGTTCTGTTTACTGTGAGGCTGTGAAACCTAGCGGCGAGTATCTTGGTCTAGTTGAGGTTTTTCCTAACTCTACAGAGGTACTATAAGCCTATGCTAACAGCAGAAGAAAGATTTTTAGCTCGTGTGGATAAACAACTGAGTCAGGATGAGTGTTGGTTGTGGCTTGGGGCTAAAACTAAGGCTGGTTACGGCATGTTCAGAGACAAACCAGCCTCAGTTGGGGGTAAGGCCGAGCCCGCTCATAGGTGGGCATTTAAACACTGGGTAGGGCCTATACCTGATGGCCTCACTATAGACCACAAATGCCGCAATACTAGCTGTGTAAACTATGAGCATTTGGAAGCAGTTAGTGCTCAGGATAACCGTTACAGGCAGGGGTTTCGCTTTATAGCAGGAGGATAGTATGGACAAAGATGCAGCAATAGGATTGATAGCTACGCTTGCAGAAACGTTTTTAGAGAATGAAGGCATAGCCGTAGATGATGAGAACTACGTTACAGCTTGTAAGATTTGTGCAGGTGTTTTTATGTTTGCCGCCGCAGATACTGAGCTCACATTTGCAGTGGCTGAAGCTCTGCATGGAGGTGAGCCACCAAAGCTCGTAACTCGACTTGTGTCACTTGTGAAGTCAATACTTATGGAAGAAGGAGGCCTATGAGGCATCTTAGTACACCTGAAAAGTTCTGGCTAAGTGCAACTAAAACCGCTACCTGTTGGTTCTGGAATAAAGCAGTAGCTGGACGGAAAGGGATGCAGTACGGTTCACTTACCTATCAGGGCAAGCACTGGACGGCACACCGTCTTGCTTACACATTAGCTACAGGCGAAACTCTTGTAGCAGGAGATGTAATCAGGCACTCGTGTGATACTCCACTTTGTATAAATCCTACTCACCTGTTAAAGGGTACTGTACTGGATAATACTCGTGATATGATTAACAGAGGAAGAGCCAGACATCCTGGTCAGCTAGGTGAACTGAACGGCAATTCCAAACTTACTTACAGTGATGTGATAGTTATCAGAGCTTATGCTGAAGCGGGTTATTCTAGCCTTCATATCTCTCAAGCAATGGGTATAAAGAACGCTCGCAATATACGGAGAATAATCTCTGGTGAGCGTTGGTCATTAGTCAGCTAAGGAGGTGTGTTATGTCGGTTGTGATTGCTCTCAGAGGCCCGATGGGGAGTGCTAAAAGCAGTTTTGCGTTGACCCTACCTGGTAAAAAGTTCATCTTTGACCTGGAGTACGGTGCTAAACGGGCTGTTTGGCGAGTACCAACAGACAGCTATACTGTTTGGCAGCCGCCCTTAAATATGGAGTTCTTAAAAGCCTCCCTTGAGTTTCATAAGGGGGATAGAATCAGGGGTAGAATAGAGTTAAGAAAGATAATCCAAGCTCGGTATCTAGTTTTTCTTCAAGACCCTGCTTACAAAGTCGGTGTATTCGATACAGCCAAGGAGCTCTGGACTATCTTCCACTCGTCGTTCCTAGAAGAGCGACAAGATGAGCAACTTGAGAAGGCTATAGCTTCAGCCCCTAAAGGAGCTCCTTCTGATGTTATTGAGGCTCATCTGGAATGGAAACAAACATTAGGTACGTTTGAGTATGCTCAGCCTAATAGCTGGATGGCTAACATGATTACTTTAGCTCGCCAGCCTTTCTTTAACAAAGATTTAGTGCTGATAAATCACGAGAAGGATATATACACTGTCAGGCCTGACCCGACCAAAAGGGGTGAACTTGTCTCACAACCTACGGGTGAGAAGGAGCTAGACGGCTGGAATAAAACTCTCGATTTGGCTGATTGGGTTCTAGTTACAAGCAACAAGTTTATTCCTTCAGTCAATGGTGCTAAAGCCTACACTCAGTTCAAGGTTAGAGTGGAGAAGTCACCTGTGGGTGCTGACCTTGTTGGTCTTGAGTTGGTTGACCCTACATACGAAATGCTAATTAATATTGTGAAAGCGCAAGGTAGAGAATGTTAGCTGACCATTTTGAAATGCCTGAGTTGATAGCTCTAGTCAAGCAAGTCTTACCCGATTTGATAGTTACGGCACTCAATCAGAACCACTTTCCTGATTGGGTATGGAAGAACTCGTTAGGTGAGGACGAGGGTATGAGCCGTAAGCAAACTGGGGAGTTTCTTAGCGACATAGACGGTACGTTGGAGCAATTCCAGCGAGAAAGTACAATGGTTAATCAGCATGGACTATTGCTTGAGGGCATTGCTGAGCCCAAAGCTGGTGGGACTCAAACCTACGTTCTAAGCAAGGATGGTAGATATTTCAGGCCAGCTAAGTTTTTTAAGATTCAGTATAGCTATTATGAAGCCAGCCTGGTAGCTTTGGAGCGCAGCGGCGTGTTGGTGTGGAAAACTTCGAGCTATATCGGTTCGGCTGAGGCACTGGTCAGGCTGGAAAAGTCGGCGCTGAAACCTGGCAGTAACTTGTTGGAGCGTCACTTCAAGCCCAGACCTGACTACCACCCAAACCCGCAGGTTATGAGCCTTATGAACCTCGTTGCAAAAAGTGACTCTGGTAGAATAACTGGTATCGGTGTAGGCGAAAAACTTGCGGAGGCGCTAATTTCAAACTTTGGCTCCATATATGGAATACTCAATACAAGTCCTGAAACTATTGCCGAGTTCACTCCTGGTGTAGGGTTGATTAAAGCAAAGCAGATTCATGCAGCACTAGGGAGAGTTGAGAAATGAGTATACCAGAAGGTTTTGTAACGGTAGTAAACTTTCGTAGCCGTAGAATTATTCATCTAGTACGAGCCCAAATCCCGCAACACCTTGATGAAACTCTTTGCGGGTTAAGTCTAAAAGGCCGCAGATGGCACACCGTATCGAGTCAAGCAGCTAACTGTAATGATTGCTTAGGGAGACTGAAATGAGAATCTTCGTGAGTGGCCCCTGGGGTGATTTTGCCTCTTTATCATCGTTCAGTTCAGTAACTAATAATAATGGTAAAAAACTAGCTGGTATTGCGGCTAAGAAATATACTGTAAAACGAAACATCTTGAAGGCTGACTGGAAAGGCCAGGAGTTAGTACATCAGGGACATGAGGTATACATCCCTCATACTATGTGTCGTACATGGTCAGGTAACTTTACGGTTGAGGAAATGGTACGACTTGACAGGAGTTTTCTTGAGCATTGGGCAGAGGCTATCTACCGAATACCAGGCAAGAGTGCGGGTGCTGATGCTGAGGTTCTTTATGCAACACGACTGGGCTTGATTCTGCTAACACAGGCTGACTTGAAATGAGCGCTAAAGTATTCGCTGAGCAGTATCCACGTGATGAGACTGGCATAATAGTAATCCCCGATGATACTCAGCTGAGGCGGGACATATATCTACATAAAGTAGAACACCCATCGAAAAACTCACTTTATCTGTTGGATGAAATAGTCAAGTATTGTACGGAACCTGGTGATTTGGTGTTAGACTGTATGGCTGGCGCAGGTAGCCTTATGTATACGGCCCGACTTAGCAGAGATATTGTTCTCATCGAGCTAGAGCCAAAGTTCATTGAGTTACTACTTGAAAATCGCAAAGGGTTTACTGGACAAATTAGCATACTGCCAGGCGACTGTCGCAAGCTGCTTCCTATGCCTGCGGTATTTGACTTAATAGTGTTCAGTCCGCCTTACGCAAACAGTATTAAAGCTAATACTGGAGCGGCTGTTTATGACCCTGAGAAGCGGGGAATTGCTCTTGGTATAGTAGACTTTGTAAGCCACCCTGACAATCTAAGCAGACTCAGCGAGTTCATGTTCAACCGAGCTATGAAAGAGGTGTACAGTAAGTGCCATCAGTCACTGAAGCCAGGGGGCTGGATGGCTATTATTATTAAGGACAATATCAGGAATAACACTAGAGTAGAGTTAAGTCTGCAAACAGTCCGAATATGTGCCGAACTAGGCTTCAGTCCTACGGAGTGGCACAAACATAAGCATATCGGCAAGTTATGGGGGAACTACAATCGAAACCGTGGGGTTATGACAGTTGAGGACGAGGACATTATCCTGTTCCGCAAGCCACTATTATGAGTAACGCATATTCAGGGCGCTTTGTTGACCAACCTGAGCTTATCAAATCTGCCTATGACGACCTGTTCAGTACCCCACCTATGCTTGTAGCATTAGATACTGAAACTGTTAGTCTTAAAGACAGAACCGTACTAGGTATCGGTATAGCTACACCACTCAACGACAGGTTCTATTTTGACATATTTGAGCCTGGATTACCTTGGCATCTGGTATTACCGAGTGCAACACGTAAAATCTGGCACAACTCTACCTTCGACCTCTCTAAGGAGGTATTAGGCAAGTTTGGCGCTGACATAGATAACATAGAGGATACCGCTATCATTACCAGGCTGCTGAATATAGACACTGAGCTATCCGCAGCCTGTTTCTATACCTCAACACAGACCGAATCTGCCAACACTGTAATGACTCGGTACAACGTCAAGAACATGAGAGACTTGCCCTGGGAAATAGTTGCTAATAAGTGTATGAGGGACGCTGCAGTTACTATGGAGTTATTCTTAGCTTTTTACGGTAAGGTAGATAAAAAGTATTACGAGATGCAACGCAAGATGCTTAGTATCCTGTTGCATATGTCTCGAAGAGGCTTCGGCGTTGACCAGGAGTTAGCATTAGCTATTGACAAGGAGTTAGAATCTAGCGTCGCACTGTTCATTAACACCTGCAAAGCTGCTGGATTTAACCCCCTAAGTCCAGAGCAGGTAGGTATAACACTCAGCGACGTAGGTGCGTTGTATCCTAGTCGGGGCAGGCCATCAACTGAGGATTCTGTATTAGAGAGCATAAGCCACCCCTATGCGGCTCTTACCCTATTGTCTCGTAAGTATAACAAGCTACATGGCGTTGTACACAGAATAGCTGCTAGCAACAGAGCTTACAGTCACTTTCATATGACTGCAGCTACTGGCCGTGTTACCTCTAGAGACATACAGATGCACAACTTACCAACTGGCGCTCACAAAGGGGACATCATACCTAAAGCTGGGCCTGTAAGACGGGTGTTCACACCAGACAGCGGTTGGATTACTCGGTTTGACGCCTCCCAAATTGAACTAAGAGTGTTAGCTTATTTTAGTGGCGACCCTGTTATGCATAGAGCATTAAGTGTGCCTATTGAGGACAAGATTCACGATATTCACGGTACTACCCAGACAGCATTGGGACTGAGTAACAGAATAGACGCCAAAGCGTTCAATTTTGGAGGCTTCTCTTATGGCGGCGGTACTGATACCATGTCTAAGGCTACAGGCATAAAAGATTTGCAGCTAGTAAAATCTTATCTGCAACAACTGAAAGACACTTATAGAGTAGCGTCAGATTGGATAGAGCGGCAGAGGTATCAAGGGCTGCGTGACATGAAAGTACAAACCCTGTTTGGTAGAACGCTTAGGCTTGACCAAAACCTTGGTGCTGATAATTCTAGTGATAACCATATTATGAATATGGCTGTAGCTTACACTATCTCAGGCTCTGCATACGAGATTTTCGCCTTAATGCTTATAGAATTAGCGAAGGAGGTGCCAATAGAGGACTTTATATTACAGGTGCATGATGAGGGTTTGTTGGATGGTGAGTATAATATACCCGTTGACAGGTTAGCTCATATCTCACCGCTATGGACGCCAGTGGAAGTCTCACATATACGTCGCTGGCAATGATAACTACTAAGGAGACCCAAATGGGTAGAAGTATTTATCGTACTGCAATTGAGCGTTTTATGTCCCATATTCTGCCACACACTGATAACGAATGTTGGCTCTGGAATGGATATATTGAGAAGTATGGCCGAGGAAGATTTTGGCCTGGAAGCGACTATAACAAGGGACAGAAAATGCTCGCTTATGTTTACTCTTATGAGATGTTTATCGGGCCTAGAGACAAGATACTTACTATTAATCATATCTGCGGCAATAAACTGTGTGTTAACCCAGACCATCTTGAGCAAATCCCCATACGTGATAATGTATTACAAAGTGAAGGAATAACAGCTATTAACGCTCGAAAAACTCACTGCAAGCGAGGGCACGAGTTTACTCCTGCTAACACATACAAGAACGGAGGTGGTAGAGGATGCCTGACCTGCCGACGTAACTATTGGTTGTACTCACAATTAGAAGGAAGGAGATAGCAATGACAGAACCTAGATTCCTGGTCGAACTCGTAGATGGACAGGAAACTCTTAAACTTCTACCAACTCCTACACCTTTATCTGATTTAGCTACAGAAATATCTCGATGGGCCGCAGCAAAAGGATTTGTTACAGAATGGTCTAACGTACCTGAAAAGCTCATGCTTGTAGTTACCGAGCTAGCCGAAGCTATGGAGGAGTATAGGTACATCGGCGCAAACAGCCTTGACGTGCTAGACGGCAAGATACCACTGGCAGTCAACGATGAGGACTTAGAGCGAGTAAGGGCTTTCGAGGTTGAGATAGCCGACACCTTCATAAGGCTGTTTGACTTAGCTGGCGGCCTGGGTATCAACTTGGACAGAGTAGTAGCCGAAAAGATGGCTATTAACCAGGGCAGACCGTTCAGGCATGGGAAGGAGCGATGAGCGGGCGGGAATCATGCCCGTCTAGCTTGGGGAATTGGGCTTCCAAGCCCGTGATTGTCGTGTTGGCCCCCAATGCGTAACAAAGTTGGCCTTGCCAATCGGCTAGATATGAAACTGCAAAAATGACTCGTCGAAAAGCAAGAAAAGCGGCTCGGTATTATAAATGTGCCTTTTGTCGGGGAGTTTTTCACGAGATAGTCAAGTGGCAAAGGTTTTGTTCGACTAGGTGTAGAGTGGCAAGTTATAGAGCCGACAAAGCAAAGGAGGTCAATAGTGGACAGCTACGACCCAGAGTGTCCTAAGTGTGGCACACTGTTGGAGTACAGTGACGGGGATGGTGTAGCGCCTGAACACTTATACTGTCCAGAGTGCATGAACTCCGCCTATGACCCAAATAACCCTGAAACTGTTATAGGAGAAATTGAGTGAATAAAGTATGTTGGTTCTGCGGACATGAAACTATGGAAGCACACACCTTTACTGGAGGGCAACAAGGGGGTTTATGTAGTAACTGTAAGGCTACCTGGATGCCGCCACTAGCGCCAATAGTCAACCCGCCCCTAATAGAAATTAGTCATTGCATATTGACTAATAAGGATAGTCTGGCAGCCTTGCATAATCAGCGTATTGTAACACCGAGTTGTGACTCAAGTGTGTAGCTATTTGAGCTCTGTCTCTAAGGGTAGACATGAACTCAGCCAGCCGTAGTTCGGCTTCAGCTTTCTGCGACAGTGCTAGCTCACGGAGTTCTCTTGAGTTAGACTGATAAAGCTCGGCCTGACGGAAGAACATACCATCACGGGCCAGGTACGATTGAACTTCCAAAGCGTATCCCTGAGCCTGCTGGAAGTAACCCGCCGCACTACTCAGGTATGTTTGAGCCGCACCAATGCGGCCACTTGCCTCGCCAATAAAGCTGTCTGACATACCCAACCTACCCTGCGCTTCCTGAATAAAAGCACTAGCCATGCCTAATCTACCAGAGGCTTCTGTAATTATAGCTTGCCCGTGAGCGTACCTTCCCATTGCTTCGTTAATGTACGCTTGCACCTTAGCTAACTCTGCCTGTGCAAAGTTTACATACTGTAAAGCAGCTTGTGGGCCCCCAGTAGGAATAGTGTTGAGTAAAGCATCACCTTGGTCAAGATACCACTCAGCCGTCCTGGCGGTGCTATTAGGGTCACCGTAAGTAGCTACTTTATCCAGTGCGGCATTACCTAGCAGTAGCTCTGCCTGAACTAAATCTATAATAGTATCAGCCTCGGCTACGTGAGTAGTTATTTTGTCTAGCGCAGCATCAGCTTCAGTACCTGAATGAGTAGCAACCTTAGCCAAAGCTGTGGCGGCAAGCACTACCTGGGCATCGGCTAGAACTACCTCCTCGTCTAGCTTGTTGTTAGCGGTAGCTATAGCTGTTAATGCAGTAGACATAAGAGCGTTATCATCGTCAGCTAGCACCAGGGCAGCTCTGGAGGAAGCCAAATCGGCTATAGCCAGAAGCTCGTTCTGAACACTCTCTGACAACAGTACATAAGCACTTGTGCCTACTAAAACTACCTCGTCCAAGAACTGTGGATAACTGCCAGCTGCTCCAGGTGTACCAGCTGTAGGCTCATCATGGTAAGCCCAATAGTATATTACAACATGAGTTTTATCAGGAATCCGCAGTTGTCCCCATTTGCCATCAGTAATAACAATTAAAAACTCGCCCCACTCCTCATGGGCGTCAACAACTTGAGGAACCTCGTCGGCATTGCGGGTTTCTATTCTAGCTATAGCTATAGGTTCAGTTAGCTCAGCATCTACATCCAATACAATCTGGTCACGGTCATAAGTAACTTTATAAGCAGTAGATACGGCCATGCTGCCACCACTGATAGTTGTTAAGCGCCCGTTAGAGTAGTCAATAGTGTAGTCAGTATCACGAGCGTAGGTAACTGTCAAGCCACTGTTCTTAACACTCTCACTACCGTAGCGAACTGGTTTATTAGCTAGAGCAACGTAAGTGCCGTGAGCAGCCCCTGATGTCCATGCCTCGTTAGTAATAGTTTTAATAAAGGTGAACTCAGCTATCCTCTCTCTAGGAAAGAAGCGGCTGAGCACAGCTACTGCTTGAGCTACTGCTCTGTCTATATTGTCAGCGGGCAAGACTGTAGTATCAGTGCTCCCAAGCATGAGCCTGATATTAGTCCGTATAGTGTCAAGAGTTTGACCTGCCATTATTTGCCTCCCTTAATAAGCTCGTCAAGACGCTTACTTTCCTGTTCATAAAGACTAGCCTGACGTGCTAATACGTCTCTGCTATACTGTGTTAGCTTAGGGCCTCGCATGTCATCAAATACATTCTGCAACTGAGCAGCAACCCGCCTGATATTGATTAGCTGCTGCTGTAGAAAATTAACTGCACTTACAGTTGCCAGGACTTGAGGCTGCGGCTTTGCTGGGAATACAGGGGGAGCAAGGGATACAGCACGGAAGCCACTGTAGTCTGGTATGGTCTGAGGTACTGTCATTGGTATACCAGCTCTCTGCCGTGTTTGTGACGCTGTGATAAGCTCGTCCATTTCCTCAGCTGTGGTACGAGGTCTCATCCAGTCATAAGCGCCAGACGTTACTGCTGGGCCATCAAGTGTACGGTTAGCAGTAATTAAGTCGAGCGCACCTAGCTTACGTAGCCCCAGGCTGACGGTCATACGGTATACTTGCTCATAAGGGTTAAACTCCCTAACTATATGACCTACACGACCAGTATAAGTATTACCAGCACCTGCTGTATTACGAGTGTCTCTTACACCCACCCATGCCCACGGGTTACGGTCAACGTCTATAGCCGCAGTGAACTCGCCCTGAAATGCAGTCTGGACGTATCTATCACGTACTCGTTCTGCAACTGCTAACGCTAAGGCGTTGCTAGTTACTGCAGCATCACGGACGAACTCAGTTATAACCCCAATAGCTGTTTGAGTTGAGGCATGATTAGCTGTACCTATCCAAGTTGGCGCTGTAGGGTCTCCTGATGCTGTACATACTATCTGATTGGGAATAACTAAGCCTTGCTCGTACTCAGACTGCTTAAATGGGTGCTCACCATCTAGCTCATAATCGTAGTCTGTTGAACCTGGGGCATCGGTAAACACTGTAGCTACAAAGTAGGTTGGGGTCATGTAGAGCTTGCACTTAGTCCGAGCTATAGCCCTTGCTACTACCGCTCGTATACTCTCATCGTAGGTGGTGGTAAGAGTAGTTGTAACCGAGTCCTCAATACTATCAGTAGTCAGGACTTCTATAGCCCAATCACGGCCTATACCTATGCGCCCTATCCATGGCTGAGTAGTCCATGCACCACCAGCAGCCGCACTAACTCTGGCTCTGATAAAGTATTTAGTTGCGCCATCTACTGCTACTGTAGCCCAATCAGTTGGCAGAGTGAAAGTGACTACCTTTAAGCCTAGTGTAGTAAAGTCAACAGTGTGGTCAAGAGTTGCCTCGCCAACATCGGCAGTTAGCGTTGCCCATGCAGCACCATTGTAATACTCCCAAACTAGCGTAATGGTTGCCGCCCCTTTGACGCCTGCTGTAGTTACATGCATACTAACTCGGTCAAACACCTCATCATCACCGATGTAGAAGATGTCACCTACTGCAGGTGTAGCCGCTAACGGTCTCACATCGTTTACAGTATTGTTCTGAGCGGCGGTATCATAGCCAGGAGCTACTGGTGTAAACGCTCCACCTGCAAACAGTCTACAAGTGTCGGCGTTGTCGGTAAACAAGTCCATCAGGGCATATCTAATCACGTCTGTAATCGTGTAGAGTGTGTATGTGCCAGCAGCCAATCCTATAGCCTTCTGGTACTCCAACCTCTGCCAAGCCGACATACACCTGAATATAGTATAGTTACTGCCCTCGAAGCTAATGTTGCGCTGTGATAGCACCCAATACGGCTCGCCAAACGCATACTCGCCAGCAAAGGTAACAAACCCCCAGCCAATAAGCACTTTGTAGCCCCGCAGGTCTAATGTGCTGAACTCTTTATCGTTGTTGTTGAAAACTAGCTCAGCGGCTACGTCTATTAGTCGTCCATCAGGGCCAGCTACTTGGTATAGGCTGCCGCCATACATACCCTCCGAAGCTAACACCTTAAATATCCTGTTGGGACTATCCTCAGTAGTGTAAGTTTTTACAACAGAGCCGCTCCGTGAGGTTAGTGTTATAAAGCCAAACGGGCGACCTATACCCTTAGTTGTGTAATCATTAGAACTGTTACCCGCAGCGGTTTGCATGGCCGCAGTTAGAGTAGTTGATAGCTCGCCTCTTGGACTCCTTATAGTTATCAGAGCCCCTGAGTAAGTAATGCTTATGGAGGGCCAACTGAAGTAGATATTGCCTGAAGTACCACTACCGTTAGCACGAGCTTGTAGGTCAATTTCTAGGGATGTAGCTGCAGCATCAACGGCAAGAACCGCTGTTGATACGCCTGTAGCATTTATTATCTCATTCCCAACTGTGTTACCTATGTTATCGGCGATTCTAACTCTACCGCCACCATTACCCGCTGCAGCTTTGATAGTTACAGTTACGGTAACTGTTCGGCTTCGTAGTCTGTCTGAC
>ERZ1292637.38-Hain-H14-01um-R3-38-length-78782-cov-19_pt2 | contig 41751 bp, 62 predicted proteins | sample MGYA00564405_ERZ1292637 | MGnify/ENA primary metagenome ERZ1292637 (study PRJEB36523, sample SAMEA6512645) | groundwater metagenome | collected 2019-01-09 | study: AquaDiva: Metagenomics assemblies of 32 groundwater samples | reverse complement strand
CGGTCGCGGCGGCGGTGGACGCGCCGACTCCGGTGGCGGTTCCGGTGCCGGCGGCCGAAGCAACCGAACCGTTATCCACTGTGGAACCCACACCATCGACCGTACTGGTTCCGGCCGCCGAAGCCGTCGCCGCAGCCGTCGAAGCACCGACCACCGAGGATGATGCGGTCCCGTCCGCCGAAGCCGTCGCGGCGGCCGTCGAAGCACCGACCACCGAATCGCTTGCGGTCCCGGCCGCCGAAACGGTCGCAGCGGCCGTCGCGGCACCGACCACTGAATCGCTTGCGGTCCCGGACGCCGAACCATCTCCGGAACCCAGGAACCCAATGTCGCCGGAAAACTCCCACCACGGGTTGTTTGCTGCCGTGGTGCTGGTGTCCTCGGGCAGATCCGTGGCGCTGTCGTTGCCGTAGCTGAGGACGATGTTGCGAGTGGTGCCGGTGGCCGACCGAAACCCCCACTCGATGACCAGATAATCTCCTTCCGTGACGATGCCCGGAATGAGGGTGTGTGAAGCTCCTTCCAGAATCGTTTCAAAAATCCGGTTGGTCAGGGATGTCAGCAACTCATGTGGCGATGTGGCCGAATCGCTGGCGGTCTGGGCCAGCAGTACGGCCCGGTCGGTCCCGTTCGGCTGGACGACCTTGATGGCCAGGGCCAAGGTCGCATTGGCTCCGGCGTTGCTCTCGGAACCGCGCATCTGCGCCTTGACGGTTCCTGAAATGGTTTGGGCCAAGAGCGGACCGATGACGGTCCGGCCCATGGCGCGGGCAGTGGGGTTGGTGGTTCCCGTGGCCTCCGTCTTGGAGGTCATCGCGGACCCGTCGTTTTGGACGAGGGTGCCCGGAACCGTTACCGGGTTGATCTGATTGGCGAAATTCCAAGTGGAGGGCGTAACCCCCACGGTCCCGGAAACCTTGGTGTAGATGCGCCGGGCCATTGGGGGTTGATCATCGGGTTTGGTTCAGCGCCTCAAGCATCGAACAGCGGGCGTTGCCCCAAGCCACCGTGGTTCCGCGCAGGATTTGGTGCATCAGCGCCGGTTCGTCGCCGCACATCTTGAGCAGGAAAGCCAAGGCCGATCCGATGGCCGTGGCACGCGGCATCCCGGTCAACACCTGCAAGGCCATCGCCTGCATCGGGGCCTGCGACAGCAGTTCCGCCGCCTGATGTTTCTCCACGGCCTCATGCAGGGTCATGGGGGCCGGCGACTGTGGTATCTCGATGCCCTGCAATCCCTTTTCCCGTTCGCGGGCCACCTGTATCAGCGCCCGCATCACCTGCGGGTCGGTGATGCCCTCGGCCTGCGCCTTGACGACGGCCCGCCGCATGGCCGTGGCAATGCGGCGGTTGAGCGGGCGGTGTCGCCTCTCCATGTAGCCGGACGCGATCCCGACGGCCTCGACGATGGGCATGGATCAGTCCTCGGTAATGGTGCTGGTCGAGTTGACGCGGGGAGTCACGCCGTTGCCGGTGACGATGTTGGGCGTGATGGTTCCGCTGTACAGCAGCTTCCCGGCACCCGAGGCCGCAGTGCCCACAGAGAAGTAGGTGACGGTTCCGGAACCGCCGGTGCCGGCCGGGAAGTCGATGTTGGCGGCCGGCGACACGCTGTTGTTGGTGACGGTCCATCCGCCGGAGGTGCGGGCCACGGCGACACGGAGGTAGCCGGTGTAGGCCGACTCGGAAGTCGTCTGGTCGCCGGTCTCGCCGGGATCGGCCGTGTGCAGGCCGACCTGTATGTTGGTTATGGGGGCGGTGGCGGCGTTGTCTGCGATGTTGGCGATGGCGGTGGCGTTGAAGATCAGCTTCATCACATCGTTTTCAAACGTGTTGCCTTTGGACACGGTGGCTTCCTTTGTGTTGATCAGGCTTTCTGGGCAGTCAACCTGATGGACTGTGTATTGATGCGTCCTTGCACGGTGGTGATGAGGTTGGTCAGCATGTAGTTGGACTTGATGACGGCGCTGGGGAATTTGGCAAACACGGTGGTGGTGGTGGAAGTGTTTGATGACGTGTCGATGATCAACACCGGGTCGGAGACGGACCATGATGATGATGAAATGGTGTCGCCGGCAACCAGCCATGAACTCCAATCCACGGCGTAGTCGAGTCGTGATGCGGGGTCTTGCGTGAAGTCGGCGATGGCCATGAACAACACCTGTATGGGTTCAGCCGGACGGTCCGATGTCACACCAGCGCCAAACCCCAATATGAATTCAGGTAGGCGTCCAGTTTCAAGACATCCGCATCCGTCGGGACCGCGGCACAGATGCCGCTCTCGGCAAGCCCATTGTTCAACCAGTTCAATCCGTCGCCACGGCGGAACAGATCAACGGACGACAGGTTGACATCGTTCTTGGCGGCGGAACCACTGTAATTTCCCAACACGGTGCGGATGTTAACCGTGTATGTGGATGCGATGTTCTTGACTCTCACCAATATCGGAGCATTGGTGTATGCGAACGTCGTCTCAAACGTGGTCGCCCCATCAAAAAAACCCACCAGCGCGTTTCCTGCGCCCGCATCGTTGAGATACAGACCATCCGTACCGGCGAACGATTGAGCATACGCGAACGTAGGTGGTGAGAATACTCCCGTCATCACATGCCAGATGAACCAGTCGCCGGTTGCATCGCAATCGCCTACCGTCAGGTACTTGGCCAGCCCGTCGCCCTTGACGGTCCCGCGGCCGTTGAGAATGGCGACATCGAGGTTAGGACGCACGAGGGCCGTCGTCTGGTTTCCGTGCCGGCCGTTTCCCGACTGGTCGACGCGCCGGCCCACCGGGTCGTCATCGGCGGTCGCCGGCGTTCCGCCGGCCGTCTGATAGAGGCCCTGGTCGTTGTGCCACATGCGCAACGACGGCAGTTTCAGCGGCGACCACGGAGCGCCGAACAGAAGTTGTCGCTTCGCGGACAGCATCAGTTGTTCTCGGCGGTCAGTTCGATGTAGAACTTCTGCCCGCTGGTCGGCGTGAATGCTCCCAGCACTTCCAGCAATCCAGACAGCGTGCGCGAAGCCGCCGCACAGACGAACGCCAACGGCAGGCTGCTGCTTCCCGACGACACCGTGGCCTTGGCGGCCGTGCTGCCGGTTCCATCCTGAGTCAGGGCCGGGAAGTCGATGGCCCCCAACCATGTCGCCTTGTTGGCATAGAGCATGGTCTGGGCCGCGTTGTCGTTGATCGCGGTGGGGGCCGCGTTGAACAGGTGCAGCCGGAACTGGGCGACATTGGCGGCCTGGTCGGTCAGCAACTTGGCCTTGACGATGTAGCCGGTGCCGACGTTGATGCGGGCGATGTTCGTGAACGTGGCCCAGATGGTGGGGGACGACGTGCTGTCGGAAACGGCATCGTTGGCCGCATAGGCCGTGGTGTCGGCCGGCCGGGTCAGTTCGGCCGCCGCAACCATCGTCGTGGTGCCACCCACCGTCCCAAGGAAACTCTCACCGGCCGGCAAACCCACGTCGGTTGCGAGTACGACCCGCTGGGTCAGGGCTGTGGCGGTTCCGGATGCCCCCTGGACCCCGGCCTGACCGGCAATGGGATTGACCTTGGCGCGATCCGTCTCATCCCAGTCGTCGATCACCTGCAGCGCGACGACGGCCGGATCATCACTGGCCAGTGTGGTGCGCGGCGTCAGTGCCGAGACGGTCCCGGCCCCTGCCGTGATCCCTGCCTGACCGGCGATGATGTTGACCTTGGCCCGATCCGTCTCGTCCCAGTCGTCAATCACCTGCAGCGCGACGACGGCCGGATCATCACTGGCCAGTGTGGTGCGCGGCGTCAGTGCCGAGACGGTCCCGGCCCCTGCCGTGATCCCCGCCTGGCCGGGGATGATGTTGACCTTGGCGCGGTCGGTCTCGTCCCAGTCGTCGAGGATTTGGAGCGAGACCACGGCGGGATCGTCGCTGGCGAGCGTGGCCCGCGGTGTCAGCGCCGAGACGGTCCCGGCCCCTGCCGTGATCCCTGCCTGGCCGGGGATGATGTTGACCTTTGCCCGGTCGGTCTCGTCCCAGTCGTCAATGATCTGCAGCGAGGTGACGGCCGGGTCGTCGCTGGCGAGCGTGGCCCGCGGCGTCAGTGCCGAGACGGTCCCGGCTCCTGCCGTGATCCCTGCCTGGCCGGGGATGATTGCAACGGCGTTGGTGGTGCCGGGCGTGGTCTGGTCGATGGCCACAGTACCGATGAGCGCCGCACCGGCGACCAGTTGGGACGGCAAAGGATTGGCGGTGGCCGTCGGCTTGAAGGCGACGCCGTCATGCACGAGCAACCTGGCTTCAACGGTTTCGGCCATCTTTGACACCCTTCCGAGTTTGGAATGACCATCATACCGCCGCCTCTGCCGGAACGGCAACCTTGTTTTCCGCGATCCGGATGATGGCCTGCATCCTCTCCCTGTAGGCCGGGTCCGCCATCGGACCGGTCCAAACCGGCAACCGGCCATTGACCGGAACGGTTCGTGCCGACAACAGCCCCAGCTTCTCCGCACAACGGTCAATCAAGTCCTGCGGATGTTTTCCCCAGCAATCCGGGTCCGTCAGGTGATGCACCGGGCGTTCCGTGATCTCCAATGCCCGCTTGGACGCCGCGTACCCTTCGGCCCACCGTCCATGCAGGACGTGGAACCTCGCCAGCGCCACCCACGGTTCCCGTCGGTTGGGGTCCTCGGCCGCCGACCGGTAGAACCAGCGGTCGGCTTCCTCAGGTTTCCCGAGACGCAGGTGGGCCAAGGCCTTCCAGCGCATCACGGCCGACCGCTCCGCCGGGTCCTCTCCGTCCAACAACAGATACTCGTCCGCCAACACCGCCAACTGTTCCCAGACCTCGCGGTAGAACAACTCTCGCGTCAGGTAGTACAGGTTGCGGGCACATGGGTCTTCCTTGACGGCCTTCGTCAACAACGGCAGGTACTTGGGACGCGGCTTGCCATCCGACCTGTGATCGGTTGTCAAACCATCTATGACGATGCAAATGTACTTGTCTGAGTCTCCGATATACTCGACGGCTTCATGTATGGGATACTTCCACATGAATCCGTTGCGCGAGTGGAAGTTGTTCCTTGAGAACGATGCAATCGGCTTGCCGTCTTCGCCGAAGTGGGTGTTGCAGATGTACGAACCCTGCACTGTTCCGGGTTTCCAGGCGGTTTCGACCAGCCCCCGCCAGTTGTCTGGAAGCACCTCATCAAGGTCCACGGACAGGCACACGTCCACGTCGCGGGGGACCAAGGCCAGCGCCGTGTTGCGGGCGGTGTCGAACCGCCACGGGTTGACGGTGATGGGGTAGACCATGGCCCCGCCGGCCCGCAACAGGTCAGGGGTCCCATCCCCGCTTCCCGTGTCCGCCACCACGATGCAGTCGGCCCCGTCGCCGATGGCCTTCAACCACCGCCCGACATGGGCCGACTCGTTCTTGGCGATGGCGTAGACCGCAACCCGCAGCCTGCGTTCCACCACAGCTGGGGATGTCCGCGGCTCGGGAGTGCGCCGACTGATGCGCAGCTCCCGCGTCAACGCCTCATACACACCCCGCTGGCCATGCGTCAGGTCCGCGTTCTCCTCCATCGGCAACAGGTCCAGGCTCTTGGAACCCAGGTGTTCGGCCACCGCGCGCCGGACCAAGGCGTGTCGGACGCCGGTCTCACGCATCCGGTCCGCATACCACTTGTCTTGCCACCATCCGCGCAGTGCGCGGGGAAAAAGCATCTCCCATCCAATCTGCTCCAGCAGGCTGCGGCGGAACATCAAGGCCCAGCCGCAGACCCGTTCGCTGACATGCCAGCCGAACAGATGGTTGACCTCGGGCGGCTGGGCATCCCAGATCGCCTTGTGCCGCACCGGACACATCGGGCTTGCCGATGCGTTGCGTCCCATCGCCTTGACCAGTTCATCGACGCATCCAGGATGGAACACGATGTCGTTGTTGACGATCATCACACAGGTTGCGCCCGGCGCAGGTATCCGGTCCAATCCGCGCAGGATGAAGTCGTTGTAGCCGAAATCCGCCTGCGGGAACACCACGTCCGAGATCTCCGGGTCGTGGTACGGAGGACCCGTGAACCACGACTCTTTGACCAGACCCTGGTTGGTTTCCACCACCACCAAGTTGATCCGGCCGGCCGACGACGCCCGGAGCGTCCGAACGGCTTCACACGTCATCGCGTACTCGACCTCGGTCTTGGACCAAGCGAGCATCACGACATCGCAGATGGGGGAACGGGTGTCGGTCATGCTCCCTTGCCGGCCAGATAGCCCCATCGGGCCAAGTTCCGTTCGTACTGTTCCCGCGAACTCTCGTGGAACCTGAAACCGGCGCATTCCCGGCGGGTTCCGATCATCATCACCCTCACCGGAATGTCCTTGCCGCTCCGGTTGACGACTTCGATGCTGCGGTTGTCCTTGGAAACGCGGACCACGAAGCCGTCGGACGACACCTCATCCGAATGGGCAGACATGACCTCGATCTCTCCTGCGCACGACTCAATGAACAACGGTGGAATCTCGTGTAGGGAGAAACCGCACGGGGCCTTGAGGTTGATGCGGTCGAGGAACCAAATCTCCGGCCCTTCGATGCAGTAAAGCGTGCGGAACTTGCCGTCCTTGTACGGCAGGATGGCCGCTTTCGCCCCCGTGGCCCCGGTCGGCCCGGTCGGCCCCGTCAGGCCGGTATCTCCAGTGGCCCCGGTCGGCCCGGTCGGCCCGGTCACGGCCGCGACGTATCCCTTGATGCGGCCGATCAGAGCGCTTTGCTCGTCGATGACCCAGACGATCCCGGTGGTGGTGCCGGCGGGCACGGAAGCGGACACGAAATTGAACTTAGGGTATCGGCCTATCGTCGCCTCGTCCTTCCACAGGACTTGGCCGATCCATTGCTCGAAGTAGTTGCGTTCTGGGTTGAGGTGTATCCAAACGTAATCGTCCGGGAGCATCTTCACCGACAGGTCATAGTGGAACGCCTTGATGTTGCCCACGTCGGTCAGGGTGCCGTCCAACGGATTGACCTTCTTGGCCATCAGGAGGTATTCGCCGCTCCCGGTGTGGCTGGTGATCTTGGCGGGGATGACGATGCGGTCCGGCAGGTCGAAGTAGTATTTCCCGAACACGCTGTAGATGCGCACCCGGTCGCCGTTGTTGTAGGGTGAGAACACTTCCGAGAGCATGACCCGGTAATGGTTGTCTCCGCTGCGGTCGAGTGTCGATCCAGTCGGGATTCCGAGGCGGTTCAGGCATTGGTTGCTGGGGTAGGCTTTCACATAATTCGATCCGTCCACGTCGCCTTCGCGGGCGCGGTACGGAAACTTGCCGTTGAAGACGATGGTGTCCGGGCTGGCCGCCGCGTAGGTGCCCCAACCCTTGCCGTGGGACAGCACGTTGCTGTACGGTTGGACCTTGAGGTGCGGAGACTCCGCGGTGTCCGTGGTCAATCCGTCGTAGACGCCGCCGGAAACGATCTGGGCTTCGAGGGTCTCGTAGCCGGTTTCGTCTCGCGGACCGACCGCGGCTTCCATGTCGTTGATTCGGCCGATGATCTCGTTGAGGAACGAGGCCGAGATGATTTCGCCGGGCGATATGGTTGCAATCGGCATGTGCTGTTCATCCGCACCAATTGGGGGTTTAGTAGTCGAACACGACGTTGAGGTCTGCCATCTCGTACAGCGGAACGATCACCTCGGCGGCCCCAACCGAACCCTTCACGTTATCCTCGGTTACGACGGTTCCCTTCTTGTTGCGGATGACATCGTTGGTCTTGGGGTCGGTGAAGTAGGCCAATCCGGCCCATCCGTACTTCGTGTCCTTGCCGCGGCCAATCGTGCTTGCGACGATTTCCTTGGGACCGGCCGTCAGGAACGTCAACTTGACCGAATAGGTGAAAACCGACCTTGCCGGAAGATCGTCGGCCTTGCGGTTCAGTATCGGCGTGGCGCTGAACCCCTCGAAGCGGACCATGCCGGGATCAAACTGCACCCCACTGGGGTTGTATTGTCCCTGCTTGGGGAACGGGCTGTCGTTGATCTTGCCGACATACCATTCGTATCGATCCGGAACATTTTCCGCACGGTCATACTGCGTCAGCACCATTTCCAGTTGCGGGTACGACTGGGTCACCGACGTGGATTTTCGGTTCCCGACATCTATGTTTGCGGCCCCGATGTTCTGGTAGTTGGTGTAGATCGGATTTCCGTTGACATCGACGTAGGTGTTCCTCGTTACCATGCGGGTGCGGAACACCCATTCCTCAATGGGTTCAAGACCCGGAATCACCTCGTTCGTGTACGGGTCGTCGTCGTATGTCACCACTATCTTGGCGACATAGGCATCTTGCGCTATGATGTCGTATTTCTTGGCAATCAGTTCCGTGGAACCGTCTCCGACCCGAACGGACGTGTGGTTCAGCACCGGAAGCCCGGTGATGTTGCCGGCCTTGGCCATGTAGTCCAAGTAGTCTGCGCCGGCCGACGCACCGTCGCCATCCACATGGAACACCCGCTTTGCCGTGGTGATCTCCATGTAGGTGTTGTCCCGCATGACCGTCTTGCGGGTCATCACCGAGTCGTCCGTAATTTCCTTGGAATACAGGAACGGCATTGGTCATCTTGTGAGTTCTTTGAAGTCCGCCAGTTCATACAGCCTGACGATCACTTCCGGCGCACCCTCGGAACCGGCGAAGTTGTAGGTGGTTTTGATCTCGGCGGTCTTGTTGCGGATGATGTCGTTGGTCTTGGGGTCTGTGCAGTAAGCCAGACCATCCCATCCATATTTTTTGGGTCCGTTGCCCATGATGGACGTGACGATCTTCTCCGGGCCGGCGGTCAGGAAATGGACGTTCACCATATGCACCCTGGGCGTCCTTCGCGGAAACCCCTCGATCTTCTCGTTAAGCACGGGCGATGCGTCGAAACCATCACACCTCACCATGCCGATGTTGAATCCCATGAAGATGTCGCTGTTGATTTTTCCGACATACGGCGAGTAGCGTTCCAGCACTGCGGCCGAAATGCAATACTGGGTGAGGGTCATCTCCATCTGAGGATAGCTCTGCGGAAGAGCCGTTGACTTCTTGGTCTCCGCAAGAAACTCGTCGCTGGCGACGTTCTGGTAATTCGTGTAGATAGGGATGCCGTTGACATCGACGTAGGTTTGCCTCTGCGCCATCCGAGTAGTGTATCTCCACTCGTTGATTGGAACAAGACCCGGTTGGTTTGGACTCGTGTACGGGTCATCGTCGTAGGTCACGATGACGGTGGCAACACTGGAATCCCTCACCACGATGTCGTATTTCTTCGCCATCAACGGAACCGAACCCTTGCCAAACACGACGGATTCGGAGTTGAGCTTGGGGATGTTGTCGATCTGACCGGCATTGACCATGTAGGAGATGAAGTACGTGCCCGGAATCGTGCCCGCCCCGTCGATGTGAAACACCCTCACGGCGGTTGTGATCTCGATGTATGTGCCTTCCCGCATGACCGCCTGATGCGTCATCACGGCGTCGGTCGTCAGTTCCTTGGCATATGCGAAAGCCATGTGACATCATCCTGGTCCTGCACGGGCGTGGCCGGCGTACCTATCCATCAACCCCACCAACTTTTCGACCGACGCAGCGATGGGTGCGATCTGCTCCGCCATCCTGTCCATGCCCTCGATGGTCTGGCTTTCCCGCCCCTGCCCCACCTCCCCGCTGGTCATCACCCCGACCCCGCGGCCGGCACGCGCCATTGCAAACGTCTTCTCGATTTCATAGGACTGAAGTTGCTTGCCGGCGGCCAGTTCGGCCGCGTCGTATTCGGTTGTGCCTTTGCCGAAGCCGGCTTTCGTCAGACCCAGCAACCGGGTACTGGCGCTCAATGCCAGCGACGACGACTGCTGTTCGTAGGAAGCCCCGACCTCCTCCATCGTCGTCATCGCCATTCCCATGCGCGATTGGTATTGACCGGATATGGTCTGGCCAGCTGAGGTGACCATTTGGCCGCGTTCCCAAGCCGTGTCCTGTTGCAGATGCTTCTCGCCCGAAGCCATCAGCGCAAGGGCATGTTCCTGTTGTTCCTTTGCCTTAAGATCAGGCGTGGCATATGATGTCATTTTCAATTGGTGAGCAGATCGAAGGCCTGCTATTTCTTCCTTTTGTGTTGCCTTCAGAGCGTCCCATGTCGAAAAGGTTGCACGTCCAATCGTGCCGGCGGAGACTGCGCTTCGCATAGCGAAATCGTGACCGATTTGCGCCATGCCCAATTCGATTTCCCTGGCTTGCACAGGAGCGCGGGCTGCTGCGTGTTCCTTCATGTAGAAATTGTGCAAAGGAGTACCCTTTGCCATTCCACCGGCCATAAGATGGTACTTGAGTGCGGATTGCTCAGATGATGTTTTGGTCAACGCCATCTGAACCGGATCACCCGACATGCCCGCCATTTCCCGACTGAATCTCTGAAACATGGCTGAATTGGACTGCCGATGTTCCGCTTGCTCTATGACTCCCGGCTCCCACATTTTTCTTATTCCCCTGACGCCGGGAAGATCGTCCAGGACCCTTTCAGGACCACTCATCCCTTGAACCTGCTGAGACACTGAACCAGGATCAACCATCTTGTCAATCGCCCCGCCGCCCATCCGCCAGGCCAGCATCCCGAGGTGAATCTTGGAAAGGGTGCCCATGCCGCCGCCGCTGGGTTTATCAGGCTCCGCATACAATCCACCTGCGCCGGCACCACCCCCGCCCTGACGCCAATTGCCGCTGATGCCAATCGTGTTGCCACGCGGGACAGGGGGATTCCACGCGGCGCGAAGGGCCGCCGCCTTGGCTTTTTGCCAACCTTCAATAGTGTTTGTGCCACCAGTGAAACCTTCTCCACCACCACCACCATGATGTCCGCTTCCTCGGCCGCTGTTGCCACCGCTCATCCCGCCGCCGCCACCGCCGCTCACCCCTGCGCCACCGCCCATTTTACCGATCGCCGCAGCCATCGCCCCCACTGTCGTGGTGAGACCTTCCTTGAACTTGTTCACTGCGCTTGCCGCAGTCGTCAACGACTGCGAAAACACGGACATTGTGGGGGCGGCGTTTCCTCCCATTCCCTGAGCGGAAAATCCACCTCCCATGCCAAAGCCGCCATGCGCGCCCCCCCCACCCGAGCGAGCTGCCAAAGCAGACATGGCGCTTTCTATTCTGCCGCGTGTTAATGGGCTAAAGGCATTCCTGTCTGGCATATTCGACACGTTTTGCATCATTCTGTCAAAGTTTTCAAACCCCATGTCATCACCCCATCAACGTGTTGCCGGCCGTCGAGAACGAACCAGCCGACTTGGTGTCGAACCTTCCCTCAGCGGCATCCTTCCGCATCATCCGCTCCACCCACGGCCGCGTGGCTTCCCAACCCTCGCCGGTGAACAACTCGTCATCCTCGCCCAACATCCGGTTCAGATCCCGGATGCACGAGTTGAAGCGGTCCATCGGCAACGTCATGGGATCAAGGCCGAGATGCAGATGATACGCTATGATGCTCGCCTGCCTACGCAACATGGTGATGTCGTTGGGTTGCGGCTTGTACTTGGCCGGCAAATCCTCAAACGCATAGCACTTACCTAGGAAGGTGTGTTCCATCACTTTAAATGGAATACGGCCTCCGTGTATGCGTTTGAGGTCCGCTACGACATCCTCCTTCTTCTTCAACCTTCCCCCATCAAGCACGACGATCAAGTCGCCGTGCTTGAACTTGCCAAAGGGTCCGCCACCGCTTTCGCCTTCACCCTGTCCTCGGCGTCCGGTGCGTCCACATCCCTCAGCCCGCACAACTCGCAAGCCAACTCCATCCGGCCCCACAGGTTCAGCCGCCTCATCACCTGTCGGGACGCCTCTCCGTTCACGCCTGCCACCGTCACCAAGCGGCTTAGGTCGTCCGGATCGATCCCCGCCCGGACACACCCCCTCCCCACCGCGTCCGTCACCCCTTGCACCGTCTCGACGTACTCCCCCACCAGCCGCACGGCGTTCTTGAGGCTCGTCGTCTCCTGCATGTCCCGGACCCGGACAGCCAACGGAACCGTCTCGTCCCTGGACATCGCCTTGGCTTCTTCCATCCGCTGCGCGAACCGGACGCGGCAGAACGATTCCAGATCCTCCGGCGTCAGCATCTTCAGGAACACGTCGCGCCCGCCCACGTTGACCACCGGCATGTTTCTCTCCCCAGCCGTCCCGCCATCTCCCATTCTTCCAACCGCCCGACTGCTTGTAAAGAGGTCACCGGTCGAAAATCGGCAGATTCCGGTACGGCATCTGCAAGATGATCAGGGCCGCCGCGGTGCAATACACCCAGTTGCCGCTTGCCGAGTCACCCTTCCACAACGGCAGCCAATTGTGGCGGAACCCGTGCGACGGGTCCAGCAGCCACTCCCGCGCCAACGGATAAAAGCGGTCCCAGTTCCACGGCCCCATGAACCACGTCGCCTGCGCCAGGTGCAACAGGCTGTAGAACGGGTATTGGGCAACCCCGGACGGCACCAGACCGTCGCCATAGGCACGTCCGATGAACCGGCCGCATCGGCGCGCCGCCCGCTCACAGGCCGTCCCGCCGGTCTTGGGAACATACACCCCGCACATCGCCCATGCCGTGTACGCGGCGGCGGAAATCGCCGGCTCAGACGCCGACTCCGCGCTCCCGCTGCCCCACCTGTACCTCAACCCGCCATCCTTGCCCTGGCAATCCCGCAGGTAGCGCAGGCCCCGGTCGATGATGGCCTTGTCCACCGGGATGCCGGCATTCTTCGCCGCCCGCAAGGCCTGGACGGCATGAATGGTCACGCTCCCTTCATCGTCGGTCGGCATCCGCCTGATGCCCAACCAACGTCCCCCATCATGGAACCCGTAACTCCATCCGCCGCGCACCGACTGCGCCCGCGCGATGACCACGCAGGCCGCGGTGACGACCGCCCGTACACGTTCCGCAACATGTTCGGAATCGTCCATCCCCGCCGTTTCAGACAGGAACAGCACCGCAAAGCAGTGGCCGTACATCGGACGGGAAGCATCCCCCGCGGTCGTGATCACACCGGTCTTCGCGTCCGCGTGCCTGAGCACCCAATGCACTGCCGCCGACACATGCGCGCCGTATCGGCCGCGGTTGGGCGTGTCGCCGTGCGCGAGGAAAGCCAGACCTGCCATGCAGGTCGTCGCCATGTCATAGGTTGCCGACGAGAAGGCACCGCCTTCGGTTTCCTGCGCCCATTTGCCCGTGCTTTCCTGTTGGTCGGCAAGCAGGGCCAACGCCTTTTCGATGAGCGCGGCTGCGGCCGGCGTGACGTGTTTGGGAAGCGGGGTGACGGCCGGCGGAGCAGCGCCGGCAGTGAAACAGCGGAAAACCATCGCCGCGATGACGGTTGGGACGGAGATGCGGTCCATGACCGGACCCTCCCCCGCACTACGTCGTGACCCACGCCACCGTGATGGTGGTGGATGCGGCACCCGCGTTTGCCCAATTGAACACCAAGTTGTTCTCGTTGCTCTGGAGGTCCGACAATATCCCCACAGACACCATGATGCCTTTGAATGTGTATGTGCACAAGGTGTTGACGGTGAGAACCATATCTACGCTGGTATTGCTCAGGGCGAACGTGGTGGCAGTTCCCATCGGGTTGCCGCCGCCGGTTCCGCTCCTCATCCAACCGCCGGCGCTGCCCACGAAATCCAAGAGGCCGCCGCGGCGCGACATGAAACTGTCGCCGAATCCCGGCGTGTTGTAGATGAACTGCGATCCGGTGGCCGCCCAACGGTTGATGACGCCGTTGTGATTGGTAACGGCGGTCCAACTTCCGTCGATGCCGACAAGGCGGGTTTCGGGCATGTTGATTCACCTTTCAACTGTCGAACTGCGTTCCGGTCAACATGTATGCCGGATCGTGAATCACGAGTTGCTGCTGTTGGAAGGTCTCAACCTTTGATGTACCTCTGGACAGGCACCACATCACGCCGCGGTCGTATCCATCGCAGGCGAACTGCTTGTTGGCCTTGATGTAGGCAAACAATCCAGTCTCAATGGCCGAAGCCAAAGCCTTCGCGTCGTCCGGGTTGCTCTTGACCTCCACGACTATGGCGAACCGCACCACAGACCAATCCGTCCGCGCTCCGAAGGCCAGTTCGTGCTTCGGCTCCTCCTCGAAGAAGTAGAGACACGGCAGCGGAACCCGGCTCTCGGCCTCCACGGTCCAGATCGATCCGTTCAGGTTGGCCGTATTGACAGTCGGAGCCTCGATCAGCGTGGTTTTCAGTGCGTCCAGCAGCTTGGCCGACATTGCATCAGACCCCGTGCCGCTTGTACCGTCCCAACCGGCTGAGCACCCGCACCATCTCGGCCGTCAGCAACGTGCCCCCGACGTTGTTGTACTGCGATGCCCCGAACGGCTTGTCCATCTCCACCGCCAACTCGATGCACCCCTGCTCCACGTCGTAGGGCACCGTGTCGAAACCGGCGCTGTACCGCACAATTCCCTGCATCTCGGCAACCAGCCGGGCCTGTCCGTACCATCCTCCGGTTGTCAAGGTCGATGCCGAACTGACGGACCGCACCATCACCGTTGCGATTCGGGCGTCCCGTATGTCCGCGGCCATGACACGACCGGCATATTGCACGATGCCGGTATTCCCACCTTCCGTCGCACCCACCACATTGTACGACCCAGGCCACAGCCGCCACGACGGGGCATCCGCCGACTTGCTGCCTGTCCAACCCGTCACTGCTGATATTGCCGTCGCCAACGCCGCCGTTGACCCATAGGCGGAAAACGTCAAGTCCGTATCCGTCTGCGCCCCGGTTGCGGTGGCCAAGGACGACAGCGTAATCTTGCTGGTCGTCACCGACACCCATGCCGACATCACACCCGCCGATGTGTTGGATACCGAAAGTGCGGAAAACCTTCCACTCCACACGCCTTGCAACTGAATGATCGGGAACTCATTCAGTGTAGTCAGCGTGTTGTATGGTAGCCTAACCAGCTCCGTATACGTCCTTGTCAGAAACTTCCTTGAGCACCATCCTTCTATGACATTAGAAGAACGGTTGATCAAGTCAGAGTAGTACAAATCGTCGCGCGTGCCGATGTTGCCTGTCTTGTCTATGTAGCCTTTCAGGTGCGCAAGCGTAGCCAGGGCGTATGCGTCCAAGGCCATCGCATACCCTCTGCATCACCGTTGCCGCGGAGAATGTTCCGCATCGCAGCAACGCCGGCATCGCGTGCCGTCATCATCGATCATCGGTCCGCCGCACCCGAGGCAGGCGCAGCGATGTACGACCTCATCGGAAGCGCCGTCGCGCCGGACCACCGACTCGGGCCTGATCTCCCGAGTCAGGCGGTTCGGCAGAGGAGTCCATTCCCCAGACATGGATCACCTCCCTTCGTTTGGGCGTCGGCTGTCCGTTGTACCCGCCGGACAGCCGACATCAACCGGCGTGCGTCAGTCGTTGACGCTGACCAGGAACGAGCCGGTCACACCCCCGCGGTCAACGTCCGTCGAAGGCCCCTGGAACAGGCCGAAGCCGATGGCGTCCGCGACATACTGCGTGCCCGTCGAGCCGGCACCGACGGTGAAGTTCCACCTGTAGTACAGGTAGCGGGCCTTCGGGATGTACACCGTCCAGAACTTGCCCGCATCCGAAGCGGTCGGCAGGACGCTGACCGCCCCGATGGCCCCGCCGGTGATGAGACTGGTCCCGAAGGTGCTGTTGCCCACCGTGGACCACGTTCCGTCGCTGCCGTTGGTCGAGTCGTCCGACCGCTGGACACGCAGCAACGTCAGCGAGATGTCGATGTTGACGGGAAACCAACGCAGCAACATGTCGCTGGCGTTCCCGCGCGCCCACCCCACCGTGGTCACGGTTTGGTTGTTCGCCTTGGTCGTCGGGGCAAGCGTAGTGTACGACCTGAAGTTTATGGGCCACATGTCCGATGTCTCCTGATTACGAACCAACCATGCCGCACCCGGTCAGGAACCGCACCCGGCATGGCCGTTTTGACAAAAACCCCGCCCACCGTGCGGGAAGGCGGGGTCTTACGTTGATCACGTCGATTCAGGCCCGTGCGTCATCACGCATCGACCTCTTCCCACATCATGCCCAGCACCACCAGCGGCGTGGAGCCGGCCGCCGCGATGCCGTGCAGCGCCGCGTAGAAGCCGGCGGTGACGACGAACCCGCCATCCACCTTATAGACGTTCGGGGCGCTGCCGACGCCGGCCGTGGTGGCCAAGCTGGCGTCCAGGTTGAACACCGGCCACATGACGATCTCGGCCGCGGCGACGGTGGCCGTGGTGAACGCCAGCGCGGTGCCGGAACCGACGCGGGTCTTGCGGGGGCGGTGGACGATGGCCGTCCCGGTCGGAGCCGCCTCGCCCGGCGTGACGTTGGTGCAGAGGTTGATGTGCCCAGCTCCCAGCGTACCGGAGACGTACCCCAGCGAGACCTCGAGGACGACCAGGTTCTTGGTGTTGCCGATGGGGTTGTACAGCACGAAAGGGACCGTGGTGCCCAGCGCCGTGCCCGGAGCCACGCCGGCGACCGCGGTGCAGGCCGAGTACACGTTGCCGCGCGACACGGCCTCGTAGTAATGCCCGTGCGCCTGGCCGGTGATGGTCTCACCAGTCTTGCCGCCGCGGGCAGTGACCAACGTCATATCCGAACCCGAGATAGGACCAACCTGCAGCTGATTCGCCATGACACAGCTCCTTGTTTTTGGGAATCATCGGATTCCCGTGTTGACACGACAGTTCACCAACACGCCCGCTTTTGTGTTTTGTCACATACCCTTGTCACTGGCTTCCACCAAGTCAGACAACTTGGCGCTGATGTCCTCCAGAAACTTCATGGCCTCCTTGTCGCGCACCCACAGGCCGCGCTGGACATCCTGCTGGAGGAAATCCAGCACGTCGTCTTGCCGCTGCGCCATCGCCGGGGAACCGGTGGTGGTGGAGACGATCGGATCTCCCACGACATCGCCGGTGACGGCGTTGGTAGTCAGGCTTCCGCTGGCGGAATATACGGCCGGCATTTTTTTCTCCATCGGAGACAAGATGAACCGTATTCAACCCGATCACACCTACATCATCCGACCTCTTCGCCGAACACCGTGTAGTCAACCAAGGTCGCCGTCGTGGTGGATGCCAACACCACATCCCCCGGAGTGAGCTTCACGGCGGCCAGGTCCGGCATCCAGATGCTCATCTTGGAAATAAACTCGCTGTTGTTGAAGACCTGCCGCTGGGTGCCACCGTAATCCTTGACGTAGATCTTGATCTCCTGCGACGTGGTTGCGGTTCCAGTGTGACAGAAGTTGATCAGTTGGATGTTGGCGACCTTGCCGTCGGGCACGGTGTAGATCGCCGTAACCGTGATCGCAACCTGACCTGCTCCGAGAATGGCCATCTCTTGCACTCCTTGTCGACCCGCCCAACCAACCAGCAGGAACACGTCATCAGGAACCGGTGATGTACAGGCCGCCGACCGCGCCCGGATGCGTGCTGCCGTCGTCGTAGGTTGTGCCGGCCAGGTTCACGTTCGACACTGCGGCCCGGTGCTTGAAAATCAGGGCGATCTTGTTCTTCAGCACGAAGATGCTCTCGTTGACGATGATCTCCTGCCCGCTCTTCCGCTCGCCATACATGGCGGCCTTGCGCCACGCCCCGAACAAGATGGGGAACTGGGTCACGCCCACGCCGGGCGTGATGTTCGGCATCTGAGGAGTCAGGCAAACCGGGTAGCCCCAGAGCGTGGGCTTTTTGTAGTCCGGGTTGGCGACCACCGTGACGTTGGTGATGGCGTTCGAGGCGTCGGTCATCGGGGTGTTCTGGACGCGGGTGACGACCTGTCCGTAAAAGGTCGGGCTGCACACCCACGTCAAGTCCTCGCCACCCTGGCAGTAGGGGTTGGCCATCATCGTGCTCTGCAACTTGAGCATATCGTTGCGGGTGATGGTGGACCACGAGGGGCCGGTGCCGGCAACCGCGCCCTGGATGTCCGTGATCGTCGTTGCCACGTCGCGCAACGCCTTCCGCATCCCGATGAAACCGTTGGCCGAGGAGCTTCCGTCGCCGGAGAACCCGTAGTAGTCGATGGTGCGCGCCGCACTGATCATCATCTCATTCGCGTGCATGTCGAAGATGGGAACCAGCATGTCCTCGGTCAGGTCGCGGCTGACGCCGCACACGCCACGGATGTCTCGTGCGTTGAGGATGACCGGGATCTGCTCGATGTTGGTTTCGTCGCCGCTGATGTCCTCGGTTTCCCCACGCCCGAACACCAAGTTCTTGAGGCGGGGGAAGCTGGCATCGGCCTCGTCGCTTGACATCGGGATATGTCGGGAGATCTCGATGTACTTGCCGTAGATGTTGATCGCATCCCAGAGGGGACCGATGTACTCCGGGAAGCGGGCGAACCCGCCATCCTGGAAGCTGCCTTCCGTCGCTTCCCGCTTCATCATCGGATCGGTGTCGCTGATGCTCGGCAAGCCGTTGTCTCGGATATACCGCTTTGCCTTTGATTGCAGGTGAGGGTAGGAGTCCCGGCAGCTTGCGATCACCGACATCGCCATTTGGTACGCGAGTTCGTCGCACCGCATCCCGCCGGGGATGTCCTTGAAAACCCTCATCACCGAGTCGGTGTAGCGGCGGGCCGTTGCCGGAACGGTGTTGGTGTTCTGCGGAGCGTTGAAGGACAACTGGATCCTCCCCTGCGGCGGAGCAATCCGCTGCATGGCCATGTCAACCGCTTTGGCGACGGCATCCGACACGGTGTCCTTGATGCTGCGGTTGCCGTCCGCCGGCTCGTCGGCGTCGGCGTCGCCGCCCGTTCCCAAGCTCAGTGTGGTGCCGGAAGTGTTGAGGGGAGCTGCCGTGGGGGAGGGAGCCTTGCCGGTCGGCATGGAACCCGGCTCGAACCGCTTGTCGTGCAGGTGGACCTGCTCGACTTCGAGTTCCTTGCCGTCGTCGCCGCAGAGCCTGGCACCGTTCATGTACGCCATCGCCCGCTTGTCGGCGATCTTGTATCGCTTCTTGCCATCGGCTCCGTCACCATCCTCAACCACCATGCCCAGGGCCACCAAGGCGGAGAGCTTGAGGGACTTGGGTTCCACTTTCTTGGGTGCGACGGCCGGCGTAGGCATGTTCTTCTCCGCGTCCCTGTAAAAAGGAAAACGCCCCCGCTCCGGCGGTTGCCGGAACGAGGGCGTTTTCCTCTCGCTGTGCGGAACCCCTAAGAGTTCCGCAACGCTTTCCATGTTTTGCACCCCGAATTGCGGGATGTGGAAGAAATCACTTCAGGACGACCGGTCCCATCCGTTTCCGTTGCAGATCCTTCATGCGGTGGTCGATGGCGTTGCCGACCGCCTCGCCGACCCAACCGCCAATCTGCTTTTCAGACACGCACTCGTCGGGGATCACCAACACGATCCCTTTGCTGTTACCCCCATCATAACCAGACATGACGACCGATTGCAATCGATTTCTGGATTTTTTTCCAGAATCTTTGGCCGGGTTGTCGGCATAGGCATCGGCATCGTCATCGGCACTGTCTGCGGCGTCATCGGCGGCGTCATCGGCAGTGTCATCGGCATCGGCACTGTCTGCGGCGTCATCGGCAGTGTCATCGGCATCGGCACTGTCTGCGGCGTCATCGGCAGTGTCATTAGCATCGGCACTGTCTGCGGCGTCATCGGCAGTGTCATCGTAGTCGTCATCTTCATCAGCGGAAGCGTCACTTTCGTCGGCGTCGGCATCGGCGGCGGCATCGGCGTCAATGGTCTCGTTTCCATCTTCGGGTTCATCTTGTTCCTCCCCATCGCCGGCATCTGGCTCATCGGCACCATCATCCGGGTCCACGCGGCTGGCGGCCGTGTCCCACCACGGCTTGGCATCCGTATCCTTGGCACCCGTCGGCTCATCCCATTCGCCGGCCTTGCCCACGCCGGCGTAGTGCGTCGTCTCGCAAAGCTCGCGCAACAGGAATTCGCCGTCATCGGGATGCGACCGGACATCCGCCACTCCGGACCTCAGTCCCGACCGCCACGCCCCAAACGCCTCGGGAGGAATGTACGCACCCAAGGCATCATGCGGCGTGCTTCCCGTCTTCAAAGACACGGCATGAGCAACATGACCGACGCCCTTCTTGAACTCGGCAACCGACTGCGGCGACGGCAGGTTGTGGACGACATGCAGAGCGACTTCCGCGATGCCGACGGAACGCAGATCGCGGATACGGAATGCCCTCCCCAATGCCGTCAGGTATTGCCTGACCGAACCGCCGTCAACATGGAACAACGGACCGCCGCCGGAAGTCTGCTCATGCGACAGGTGCGTCTGTGGCCCACCCCCTGAAACCCGTTCATGGATCATGGCCGCCAACTGCGTGTCGCGCACCATCCGGTTGACATCGATGCCGCGACCGGACTTGAAGTGGAAGTGAACGGCCTCTCCCGAGACACTGACGTTGTGGGCGGTCAGGCCTGCAACACCACTCACCCCACCGCCGCCGCCGGTCGCCACCTTCCCTTCCGGAGCCGCCGGCGACACGATTCCGGGCGCATCCGAACCCACCTTGGGATCTGAACCGCCGCCGCCCGGCCCCACTGCCGATCCCAGTGCGAATCCCGTCTTGTAGATGGCATACAGGACTGACGCGGCTTCCTTGTTCTGACTTCCGCCAGGCTCGCCCGAGATGTCGTTGCCGATGGACTTGCTCAGGTTCGGCAACGCCTTGACCAACGCCTTGACCCGCGCGAACTTCTCAGCCGCCCCCTTGGGACTGTTGGCGGCCGAGAACAGCCGGTTCTCCCGCCCCATCGTGTCCTTGCCGACCGCCTGCAGCGCCGACTTGGGATTGGCCGAGAGCTTCACGTCTGTCCAGGCATCCGGTACGCGCAGGCTCTTGAGGCGACCGGATTCTTCCGGCGTCAAAGCCTTGTTCTTGTCCCCGTGCGACGGAGAACCGTCCGGTCCCTTGCCCACGGATACGAAGCCGGTGGGTCCGCCCTTGGGCGCAGTTTGGGGCATCGCTTGCGGCGGTGCTCCACCGGCTTCCGACCCGCCACCCGAAGGCTTGTCCTTCCCCGCCACGGGAGCCTTGTCCGCGAAGGTATCCTGTCCGGTCCCCGGCGGCTGTTCTTCCTTTGGCTTGTGCCCGCCGGCCTGCGGCCGGTCGGTCAGCTTCGGCGGCCTTTTCTTGGCCGGTCCATGCTTTGGCTTGCCACCCGGCTTCTTGGTGGGCGAGGTGAACTCGCCGCCGGCCGGATTGCCGACCGGAATGTGCGGCTGGCCGGGATCGTAACGTGCGGCATCCGGTTGCGACAAGGCAAACGGCTTGGAAGTCGGGATCACGATGGTCACTCGGCAACGGCGCGGGAACGCCCGCTTCAACACGGACAACTTGATGGGGTTGCCCTGCTCCAGCCATCGGATGAACTTGTCGCTGGCCGACGCCGCCAAAGTGACCGCATCCTCGTTGGCACCAATGCCCACTCCGCAGTATTCGAGCAGCTTCCACCGCTCATGGATCAGCTCCAAACCCTTGCCCCAGCGGTCCTGCTCATCACGGGTGGGGATGCGGAAGGACACCGGATCAAAACCGACGCTCCATCCGCGGAGATTCCGGGTGTGGTGGAGCCAGAGCATCACGTCCGGCATCCACTCGGAAGCCTTGGGAAGACTCGGGGGGCGCTCGGCCGTGGTGGTCTCGACCAGGATGCCGGCCGAGGAGATGTTGAAGGCCGTACAAAGGCCCAACACATCGCGGGGGACGATGTACGAATGGTTGACGAACACGCTCCGCGCCTTGTCGAAACGCGACGTATCGCACCCATCGGACACCAATATGCTGTGGTAGGAGTCCAAACCCGGCGTGCTGATGAAGTGCTTGATGGTGCGCGCAGCGAGATCGACGGCCTGCGTTTCGCCGGTGACGGACCGCTTCGATGCCGTGGCTGTGATGTCGGGCATGGTCATACCATCAAGATCAACATCAGCATCGTTGCAACAACACCTACCAAAGCCATAAACAGCACCAATGCCGATTGCAGGGGACTCAGCGACGGGTTCACCATGTCCATCATGCGCCACAGATTGGCCAATGCCACGCGTTCGGCTTCATCGCGGTCGTGTTTACAGCGGTCGTCTTTACCACGAGAATTGCGGTTCGTGGGCCGCGGAACTTTTGCCGGAATGAACACGATGCCTCACTTTTGTCTGCGGACCGGCCGGACAAGCTTAGACGCCAACCACATCGCCGCCCGACACCACCATGTTAGAGGACCGGGTTCCGGTTCGGCAACAAAATTCCCATCGGTCGTTTCCTCCCGGACGGTCGGTTCCCGTTCAAGCGTCGGCGGCGGCAACGGCCATTGCCTTGGGTCGTCGGCACGACGGGGAACCCCCGTGATGTCGCAGGATGCCACACGGTGCTTGACGAACTCCAGGAGCGTGGGCTTGCCGGCCATCAGGACCACCGCCTCTAGATCATCCCCTGCCACCGGAAGCCGGGTTGATAACGAAATCCTTGATCCACTTGAACAGGCCGCCGATGGCCGTGTTCAGCGTATTCCAAGCCCCGCCTCCGGTCGGTGTTCCAGGCGGCTTGGAGCGTGCAACCGGCAACTGCCGGCCGATTCCTCCCGGCGGAATGCCCGGTGTCGATGGCCTGCTCGGCACACCACCAGTGATGGAGGTCGGCAACGACATCGGCCGCGGCAATCCTCCGCTGCCCGGAATGGTCGGCATCCGGTTGGGCGGCGGAACGAAGGCCCTGGCCGGCAAGTCCATCGGCAAGTTGAAAGGCGTGTTGCGAACCACCATCCTGGAGAACTGCAAGACGTTCTGTATCTCTATGGTGAGTATTTCACATGCGCACCTGGCTTTGCACATGCGCATCTTGGGTCTAACCATGATGCCAGCAGGCAATGGCCTGTTTGCCGTCGTCAAGGTATACAGCAAGCACTGCGGACACGAAACATCGTGTGAGTTGCCGGGTATGTTCTTCTCATAGAATTCCGAACCGGGTTTGAACGCCATACGTCACCTGCCATCTTCATCGTCGTCGTCGTCATCACGACCATCACCCAGATCGTCCGCACCGGCCAAGTCCGGATCATCAGGCTGCGCGAACGGCACCCCATCATCGCCAATGTCGTCCGCCACCGCCGACACCGCCCCCGCCAACGGGCCGCCGGGGTCGGCCTGCGCCGTCGCCGGTATGACGGCCTGGGCGGCCGGACCGGGCGGCATCGGACCGGAGCCGGCAGGAGAAGCGTCCGAATCCGATCCGCCCGGCCGATTTCCGCCGACTTCCCCGCCCGGCATCGGTCCGTACCCCAACTCCTGCCGCGCCTCGTTGATCGTGATGATGCCGGCTTCCAGGTTCTTGAGGACGAAATCCTGGTTGCCGGCCAACCCCAACGGGTCCTCATGTTGGTAGAACAGCCGGTCGTCGTCGAACGCCTTCACCAGCACGCGGTTGAAACGCTGCTCGATGATGTTGCACAACGGGATGACCGTGTGCTTCAGGTGCCACGGGTCGGCGTTGTCGGCGATCCCGCCGCTGGTGCTCTGGTTGTTGCTCACGAACGCATAAGGAACCCCCCACACCGCACACAACTCCTCGACGATGGTGTCGCGCGAATGCGAATTGCCGGCGGCCACCATCCCCCGCGGCGTCGGTGTCTGGTTCAGGCTCACGACCTCCATCCCATGCCGCAGCACCATCCCCAAATCCATGTTGTCCGGGTTGCGGAGGAACCCGCGGATGGAATTCTGCAACTGGAGCGCCTGTTCCTCCGAGATGGTCCCCTGCGGCACCAACACGAATGGCGGCGTCCCGTGGTTGTCATAAAACAACTGGTCGTTCTTATGCGCCTTGGTGTTGCTGAGTATGCAATCCCATCCGGCTTGTACAGACGACCATCCGTACAACAACCCAGTCCAGTCCCTTCCTTGCGATCCAACCGCAGGCAACTTGACATGCGATATGTCTCGGTTTGGTACGAAGTTCTCTGCGGCATACCCGATGCGGTATCCGCTGACACCGCCACGCGGATCAAGATCAACCCAACAAAACTGGGACGGCAACAGGAACAACCCAGCCGGATTGTCCATCGAATCCCGCAAAGTCTGCAAGTAAGCATTACCAGTGTAATGCAGATACAGGATGAGCTTCATCCGCATCTCATACTCATCCTGCATTTCGTTTGGATTGCGGATGAGTTCAAGTGCAGGATGCTTGGTCAACTGTATCACTTCTGTCGAGTCGTCGTAGTTCCCCAGTGCGTACTGCCGCTTGGTTTCCGACAAGGACAGGGAACGGTGTCCGATGGGAAAGCCGCACCTCGCCGGGTCCGGCCGACGCCCCTTGGGAACCCGCATCATCAGGTTCAGCTTGACCGAGGCCACGGCCTTGGCGTTGTACATGCTGGCGGCGTAGGCATAGGACGTGAAGAACGCCAGATTCCGCCAGATGTCCTGTAGGTTCCGGCCGTACAGACCCGTGCGGCCGTGGAGGACCGTTTGGAGTATCTGTTGGATCAGCGTTTCCTGCTCACCAGGAACCCCGCCGGTCGGAAAGCGGCCGACGGACGGACCCAACGGAGACCACGGCGCGCGGTCTTGCGTTCGGACGTCGGCATGGCCGTTGGAAGCATAACCGTTGGTGGTGGATGCGCCTCGGTTCATGTGGTCAGGTTTTGGGTTTCCACTCCACGTCCACCTTGCCGTGCTGACGCATGACCATCCCAGTTCCTACGGAAGCACGCAGAATTATCCCGTTTTCCGACAACTCACCCATCTTACGATGCTCAAACAACTCAGGGGACATCACATGGCTGTCTGCCCATCCGGCTTCGGTATCGAAAGCGAAACAGTACGCCACTTCCTTGTCGTTGACAAACACGCGATTCACTTTCTCACACATAGATCCATTGACGTTCAACTTCATGTTTCCTCCATGTTCTACAACGCCTTCCACTCCACCGTCACTTGGCCGTAGTACCTGACCCACCGGGCCTCACCCGTCAGTTCATCCGAAACCTGCCGACCCTTCTCATCAAACAGACGACCGATGGCCCAACCTTCTTCGACATTCCAATTGAAAAAGCGTCTCACGATCTTTCCGTTGACCAACACCCGTTCCGCCTTGTCGAGGGAACGATGAGACATCTTATGCGGCGGCAACGACCCACCCCAGATTCCGTACATAGCCTCACTCCGGTTCCGACACGTTGATCGTGTTCGTCCGCCCCTTGCCGACATCAACCCCGACCGGCCGACCCGGCTTGATCTCGGTTTCGGTCAGCGTGACCTCATCCCAGCCCGACGCCAGCAGTTTGCGGTCCGCCACGAGTCGGTTGAACGCCAAGTTCACTTCCCGCTTCAAGTGAACCAACAGCATCGTCTTGCTCGCCGCCTGCGATGGAAACACCAACGCATCCACCGCATACCCGATGCGCTTTTCCCCAAGGTACTGGATATGAATGATCGCCTCTCCCATCCCCGGCGAGAACAGGCGCACCGTGTTCCCGCCCGTCTTGTTGATGAAGCACTCGTTGACGGCCCCATACAGGTCTTCGGTAAACCGCGCGTAGCCACTCCCGGCACCGGTCTGTTCCTCCGCCCCAGGAGTCCACAACATGTCCGGCATCCGACATCCCCGCATCATGTGAGCTGCAACCGCTGACCGATCTCGGTCAGCACCGTCACGTCCTGAACCGCACAGCCGTTGGTCAGCGGTCCGTTGGTGAACGTGTACGAGTTCAGCTTGCCGTTGTTCAACAACAACTTGGCACCCTTGTACAGGTTCGTGCTGGTGATGGTGAGCGCCCGCTGGTCCTGGCTACCGTCAAAAGTGGCGTTCCCGAGATTGAGCGTGGTGATGGTCCCGGTGCAACGGCGGATGAACTTCGATTCCGAGTTGTAGATCGACAACGTGGTGAAGATCGTGCCCCCGAACACCGTGGCCGTTCCGCCGCTCTGATAGAACGTGGTGTATGTCTTGGTGGGGGAAACGTCGTCGTCAACGCTCAGCAGCCTGCCGGCCGCCATGTTCAGCGTGGTGATCGTCACGCCCTTGCCCAGGATCACGTCCGGCGGGGAACCCGTGGCCTTCACCAAACCAATCGTCGAGAACGTCGAAACCTCAGCCGCCGTCAACGAGGCAACCCCTACAAGGCCGCCCATGACATACAAGGCGTTGCTCGCGTGGGTGCCCAACACCTGGACGGGTTGCACGCCGGTCGAGGTTGCCGACTGGCTCGTGGCAAACACCTTCATCGTCGTCTGGACCGCTCCGAAGTTGATGTTGATGCGCCCGCTGCCGCTGGAAACCGTGTTGAGCGGATTGAGCCCGATGATGCAGTTGGTCGCCCCGACTTGCAGGTACGCCGAGGCCGTACCAATCTTCCCCGTGTACGACTGGTCGACCTGAAGAACCGCCAACGTCACCGCGCTGGCGTCCAAGCCGGCATCGATGTCATACATGGTGTCTTGACCATATATGTACACGTTGTCGCCGGTGATGGGGACCGTGGCCGGCGACCAGTTGGCGGCCGTGGACCATGTGGTGGTCGCGCCGCCCGCCCCGCCGATCCATATCCTGTTTGCCATGCGTCACCCCGGACATCACATGCCGATGTTGACATAAGCGGTCAGCGACGCGCCCTGTCCTGAGATGGCATCCACCAGCAACACGAAACCGGACGAGCCGGCCGCCCGCTCGATGTCCAGACGCCGACGCAACGAAGTGCCGTTGCTCGTGAGCATGGCGATATCGTACATGTCCCCCTGGATGAAGTACCCATCCGTGGACTGCTTCCAAAAGGCCACCACCCGCAACGTCGGGGCGCTCCGCAAGTCCGTCACCGCCAACACCAACTCAAGGTTCACCCTCTCGTACATGAGGCAATCCACGGGCGTCGGCGTGTCCGGCCGGTACGCCGTGGAGTAAGTGTACGGGACGGCCGTGGTGGCGACTCCGGTTCCCTGCAAGGTCACGTCAACTGCGCCGGCCGCTCCGCCGGCAATCAGGGTGCCGACCGCCGACACCACGATCCCGCTCGCCCGCTGTGCCTCGGTGATGCGGGCGACCCAGAGCGGAGCCACCGCAGTCGACATGAAGATGTCGTACCCGTCCGCACCGGTCACGGCCGCGAACGCCGCCCGCAAAACATGGGTGTTGTTCCCATCGTTTGCAGTGGTCACGCTTGCCACCGCAGACGGAAGCGTGGTCCCGTAGCGGTTGTACGCCGCCGCCGCCGCCCGATAGGTCGTGTTGGCCAACAGAACGCCGCCGGAGGTCACGTCTGTCGGTGTTATCGTGCCTGGAGACGCCACTTTGTCGGCGGCCGTCACCGCCGACCTGTGCGCCACCCCAGCCGTCCGCTCGCGGTAGATGCTCACCGGCCCAAATCCGGGACTCGCGGTTGCCATGCGTCGGGCCTTTCAGGAAAAGCGTCGCGCCCTGCGGACCCAACCGTTCGTCGGCATGGACAGTCGCTTCGTGGCAACGTCCCACTCCGCCGTTTTGCCGGTGGGCCGGACAGTCCGTTGGTTCATCCGCAGGGCGCGTCGTTTTCCTGCTGCCCGGACGCCCGCAGACGACCGGCACGCATTTTCAAAAGGTGGGCACCGACAAGGTTTGTGAAGAGACATATCCCGTTTCCGGGGTGAATGGGTGTCGCCACCCGCCCTGTAGTCCCTTCGGCATTCGGACGCTTCACCAAGTTCAACACCACATCATACCGGCCGACACGGCCGACAGTCAAGGATCACCACCCTTTCGTTTCCTTCCTCACCACCCCCACAGCGCTCGGCGGCTCCGGTTCCGGAGAACCATCACCAATAGCCTGACCATCCTGCCGCGCCGGCACATACTGATTGACCTGTCCGCAATGACACATCACGGACACGGTTCCGTATGCTACATGTCTACCATTGAGTATGACACGCCCATCAGGGCGTATCTCTCCTATGGTGTCCCAGCAGCCGCTCTTGCGGCATTTCCAGAGTCTCTTGGGCAAGCGGATACCCTGATGGCCAAGCAGATCATGACGCGGCATCCGGCACCGGTTCCGCGGACGGCGCACATGCAGCCGAGTAAATCACGTCCGCCTGAGCAACCCTGGCGCTGGAATTCACCGGCACGCCGACCCACTCCCCGCATCCACGATCATCCGCCGCCGGCGTGTACCAGATCGTCCCCGACTGCAAGTGGAACTGAACCGCCTGTTGGTTGGGACCTCGCAGAATGCCCTGCGCCTGCACCGGGAAAAACGTCCCCACCACCGTCGGCGGATTCCTCCGGCACTTCCCCACCTGCACCCCGCGCTGATCCCGCGGCATGTCATCATCGTCCCAATGCCGGCATCCTCCGCACACCGGACCGGAACACTTGCTCGCCGTCCCGTTGCCCGACGCGATGTTGACGATTTTCAACGGCTTGCTCACGGATTCACTCCCCTTCCCCACCAGCACGTCGTCACTGATGAAAACAACCCCGCCGCGAACAACAACCCCCAGAGTGTCCAGAATGCGACGTGACCCCAACCAGCCCACCGCCTCACGCCCACCGCCCCATTCCCGCGTCCGACGCCCACATCTCCATCCCGACGACCGCAGGTGCGGCAGTACCTTGTGGCCCCTTCGGCAACGCAGGAGGGGGCAACCGGGGTCTTGAGCGGCGATGCGGCCTCGGTCTTTCGCACATCGCCCCGGATCCGACCCAGCAACCAATCCGGCATCAACCGCCGCAGCCGACACCCTGCGCAGTAAAACCCGATCCCCGACTCATTCACCGGCGTCGGCACCCAATTGAATCCATCCCCACAATCCATGCAGATGCGGGACTCGGGCTTCGGCTTCTGGTTGATGATGTTCAACAAATCCAACGCCTTCATCAAACACAACCAACACACGCTTTCTTTTGCCGCGCACTGCGGCGCAGGCGCAGTGGCAGGCGCATAGACATGGGCAGTGGCATGGTCATGGGCACGCGCATCACCCATGTCAACCTGACATGTGTACGTCCAAAACGGATTTGTTTTGTTCACAGTCATGTCAGTACTCCCCAGGCTGCGCTCCCTTGACGTTCTGATGCCCATGCCGACCCGGCATCGGAACCGTTTCAACCACATGCGCCAACGCCGCCTGCATCCCCGTCCTGAACGCCCGATCCGCCACCCGTCCCGCCACCACCATCGGCGTCCCCTGCCAATCGACGTGCTCCTGCCGCATCCCTGCACGGCCCGCCAACATCGCCAACCGCTCGTTCCATTCCGTCACCAACCCGCTCCGCGTCTTATTCAGCAACCGATCCCGCAGATCGATCGCCTCATCCGTGAAGTCCACGACCACCGGACCAGACGCCGGCACCGGAGTTGCGACCACGACTCCCGCCTCCGCCTTCTTCCCCTTGACCACCGCCATCACGTCCGTTTCCGTCATCCGGGCACCTCCCGTCACAACGTCGTGCCAACAAAAAAACCGCCCGTCTTCAGCCTTCATCCATCAACATCCCGCCCAATATCGTCATCCTATCATCACCGGAAACAAATTGCAAGCAAGGATTCGGACCCCAACCTCACCATTTCCCACGCGGAGCACCCGCCGGCACAACCCCCCGCGCCGACCGCCGATTCTCATCCGCCGCCGGGTCCGTCCTCTTGATCAACGTGATCCCGTACCCCATCCCCTGCGCCCAACACAGATTCAACGCATCCATCCCGTCCGGCGACCTCCGCAACCGCTTCTTGGTGATCTCCTTCCCCTCCACCTCCCGGAACCCACTCCCATCCAACTTATAACGCGGAGCCATCGCCTGCAACCTCAAAATCCGCCTCACCTCCGGCTCCAGCCTCCCCAAATACATCCTCCCCGCCAACGCCGCCTCCACTGCCCCAAACCACAACTCCGACCGCCGATTGTGGAAATCCCCCACCGCCGCCGACGCCGCACTTATCCCTATGAAGTTGTACCCCTTCGCCTGATCCACCACACCACCACCCACCCCATCGACATCAATCTTCACCAGCACCCGCTCCGGTCCCACCCCGCACTTCGACCCCCACTCGTCACACAACCACCTCAACCTGTCCGCCGTCACATTCAACGCCTGCCCCGTCACCCCCTCATAATACACCGCCACCGACCCCACCCTCACCACAATACACGTCTCGTCATCCCCAAACCTCGCCACGTCACACCCGATCTCCGGAATCACATTCATCGGCAACTCCGGCACCTCCATCCCACACGCCCGGTCAAACGCCGCAATCGGCCATACCCCATATGCCGACTGACTCGGCCACCGACCCATCACCTTCGTCTCAAACTCCACCTTCGGCTCATGCCACAGACCACCCCCAGGCGGCCACTCAAACGCCAACGAAGACCGGTTCGACACCGCACCAATCACCGGCGCAGACCACAACCTCACCTTGTCCTCCAGCCACCCCAACGTCGTCGCCCCAGGAAACGGTTCCGCCCTCCCCTCCAACCCCGCCAACACGTTCGGATGCTCCCTCACATCCATCGCAAACACCCGCCACCGACCACTCTCCTCCTGCGCATACGCCGCACTCCCCGGATCCGTCGGATTCAACGTCGCCAACCACCGGTTGTCCGCCCCAGTCAACATCCCCTCCGCTGCGATCCAATACTCATGCCCTATCTTCACCGCCTCGTCGAAATGCAAGAACAACCACGGATTCTTCCGCCCCTGAAACGCCTCAGCACTGTCGCTCGTATACCCCACGGCGAAATGCTCCGGACCACCCTCCATCCTATCCGCCTTCGGCATCAACTCCGTCCTGGCTCCAGCCTGAATCCTTATGTTCTTCCACATGATGTCATGCACAGATGCTTGTGACGGCGCTGTGGTGATTACTATGCTTGGTCTCCATCCGTCATACCTCCACAACACCATCCCACTCGCCAACCACGACTTCCCTGTGCTATGCCCACCCCTCACCATCGTCCTCGGGTTATCCCTTACCGACTCCGCTATCTCCCTCTGTAGGTTCGTCCATCTCGTCCTCAACTTCTCCAACGCATACCTAGCCGGTTCCCTCCTATACATCAAATGCCTTTTCGCATCCTCCGATGTCAACGCCCCCAACTGACCATCCGTCATGTACGCATACATCCCACCCATCTCCACACTACACGCACGCCTCAGCCCTCGACTTATTACTCCCATACCCCCCATTCATCCCCACACATCACGGAAAAGTCAACATAATAAATATTTTTTGTCTCTTACCCAATATTACCCAATAATCGCACGCAAGGATGAAAGTCTCCCATCCCTTTCTCAGTTTACACTAAATTGCACTTAACCCAATCCCTAAACCCACGGCTTTAATAAATCGCAGGCAAGGATGAGGGTGAGATTGAAATTTGGAGTCTGTAGCGCTTGGGAGCTAGTTTGTGATCTGGGCGACTGCCGCCCCCACCTCTCAAAATCAATCAACATGGCATCGCGTATGCCATCTGCAATGCCCCAGGTTGCCACCACAATCGCACACTGCGTATGGCTTCAATGTTAACATACTGCGCCTTTCTGTGCAACAGCATGGCGTGCGGTGACGACGATCATGAGCGCCAAACCCATTGGGGCGCAAGGGGTTTGTGGGCAGCGCCAAACCCATTGGGGCGCAAGGGGTTTGTGATGATCGACAAACCCATTGGGGCACAAGGGGTCTGTGGGTAGCGCCAAACCCATTGGGGCGCAAGGGGTTGGTGGGTAGCGCTAAACCCCTTGTGGGGCAAGGGGTTGGTTGGTAGCGCCAAACCCATTGGGGCGCAAGGGGTTGGTGGGTAGCCAAAAACCCATTGGGGCGCAAGGGGTTTAGCGATCAATCCATCATTTCCGCATTGTTAGCCGCGCGCGCGGCGACCAGGCGATGGCTACACTCTCCGTAGTAATCTTCATCACTCAACCATCCATCACCGACGTTCCAAATGCGACGCGCGCGGTTTGAACCCAACCCCTCAGACAAAACGTTGGGTACGCACACGTCGGCTCGAGCGCGCGCGCGTCCGCAAGCGGCCGCCGTCTCCGTACACCAGTGAGCGGCGAGCGCGGCGAAAAGTTCGGCCGCAGTATACTCTCCCGCCTTGTGGAACCTCTCCGCATCGCGCGCGGCTTGAGCGGAAGCTGAAGCGGCGAACCTAGCTTCGAAGGTCGGTCTAACTCCGGCCGCCGCGGTGGCGCGCTCAGAGTATTTCGCGGCGAGCGCGGCGGCGGAAGCGGCGGAACCCCATGGACGCAGCAAATCAGAAAGCGTTGTCACAAGCCTCTCTCCTGTTGGTTGTGCCGGCCCGACGTCGAACCGGCTGGTTGTCCTCACTCCGCGCTCGAGCGGTGGCGTTCGCGCCGGCAGCTACGGGTCTCACGCCGCTCCCAAATCGGGGCGTCGCGGCGGATTTTTTCGGGGGGGGAAACCAGGTGGCCCAACCCCAGCCGCCGCAATTCTTCCTGCCAGTCCTCGACCGACCAAGTCTCCAAAAACCGCCGCAGTGACTCGGGGATAACCATTTTTTTTCTCCGTTGTGCCGGCCCGACATGGGCCGGCGGGATCACAAGACCGCGCGGCCGCGCGGCCGAAACAAACCTACGTCGGATCCGGCAGATTTGGCCACGGCGGAAGCTGCGCGGTACAACCGCCGCGCGGCAGAAAAAGCTGCGGCGCTATAGTCTTCTTCCGCCAGCAGGTGCGCTATCTGCGCGCAAGCTTCCTTAATGTTTATCCTACAAAGAAAGGGGAACCTTTGTCGCGCGAAGTCGCGCGCAACCCTGATGTGACTGACAGCTTGCGAACAACGAGTTCTCATGGTTTTCTCCATGTGTAGCTACCGGAGTCTGTCACACGACTTCGACGACCGAGCGGACCGACCCGACGTAGGTCAGCGCGTCGGCAACATCGCGGTAGACGTGGCCGTTGGCACCGAACGCACCGCGGACACCACCCCCGACCAGCGCGATCACTGCGGCATCTTCGCGCTGCAGATCCGTGGCCGAAAACAGACCATCCAGCAGCATGCGCGGGCGGACGCGGACGATGGCGCGGGTGCCGTTGGCGCGCTCCACGCGGTAGTGCCGCACGCGCGGCTGGTCGGCGCGATGGGAAACCAACTCCATGTACCGGCCGGCCGCGCACTCGGACAGCCGCGCGGCGCGGTCCGCGACTTCCGCCGTCTTCGCCGCACGGGCCGCGGCCGGCTTGCTGGCCGGCGTCAAACGCCAATCCGCATCGGCCGCGGCGGCCGCTTCGGCCGTCCGGGCCGCGACGCGGGCGGCGACGCGGGCCGCGTCGGCGACGCGTCCGTAGTGAGCGGCGGCGGCCGCGAGACTGCTGGGGAGCGTGTCCAGGATGGTGGCGGTGGTGGTGTTCATGGCTTTCTTCCTTTTGGTTTCCTTCCCCTCACCCCTATCTTACGATCCCCCAAACCCCATTGCAACATGAAAATCCAAAATATTTGTTTTTCCGGTTGCAACCTGTCCCATCAACGGTTTTGCGCGACGAGAGCCTCAAAGTAGGACACGGCGGCGTCGGCGGCGGCGGCGGCGGCGGCGGCGGCGGCGGCGTAGCGGGCGGCGGCGGCGGTAATGTTCACCCAATGGTTTTGCTGGTTTTGCGCGTCGCGGTCCGCCCGGACCGCCCGGGCCGCGGAGTCAAACCAACGTCGCGCGCGGCGAAGGTCGCGGTCCGCGGCGACATGTTCCGCGTCCAGGTCCACTCCCGGCCGGCCAGGCCGGCCCATCCAGGCCCGCCGCAGGCACCTATAGATGGCGCGGGCGTCAAGAACTTCCATCCGCGCGGCCGACAGGTAAGTGTGGTTTTGCATGATCCCCTATACAGCAACCGACGTGCCTATTGAGTTTGATTGGGTAGGTTTTTTTTAAAAGACAGCATCATCAAGGGTTTAGTGCGTGCGGAGGAGCTTCCGCGCACCACGTCACAAAGTGGTCTGACAACCGCTAATGGTTGCCCTACTGATTGCAAATGCACTAACAGACGCCGATGCAATTGTGGTTTTAGACAACCCCATCAACGCTATTGTGTGGTTGCAACGCCAGAGCGTTGCGAAAACACAAATCCAACGTCAGGGCGTTGCGCGGGCCGGCCCGGGGCAGTCAGCCCAGGGCGGGCCGGCGCACACACTAATTACGATTTGCGTGTTTCCCATCCTCCGGCGCGCGGTTAGACTGATGGTGTGGGGGACGTGGACGATGGTTGGACATGAAAACGACGACGACGACGACAGATCCGCATAAGGACAACGACCAATATCGGCAGGCTGGAAGCTAAGGCCTAACGCCAGACCAGTTGGTCAGACCAATTGGTCAGACCAAACTGGTCAGACCACTTCAACTGGTCAGACCACTTCAACTGGTCAGACCAGTCGCGCCTTGAGGGGCCTTGAGGGGCCTTGAGGGGCTTTGAGAAATTACCATTTGACATACTGCTAATAGTATGTCATAGTAAGTGCGTATGGGGGATGAGGAGAACATACAATGGACACTCACTACCAACGTCGTTCTGACTGCCTAGACATGCTGTCCAGTTCGCGCGCCAAAGCGCGAGAAGCGGGCGCGTGGGTACTGGGCTACATCGGCAACCAAAGCTCGGTGCCGGCCCTTCAAAAACTGTTGGATGACACGGATCCGCTCGTGCGGCAAACCGCGGCATGGTCCCTCAAATGCCTGACCACCAACAGCCCACGGTTGACGGTTGACGGTTGACGGTTTATTTAATTTCCCTGTTGACCATCTTCCGCGGCGCGGTTAGACTGATGGTGTGGGGGAATGGAAAACAAAGGAGTTCAACCGTGAAACAGCCATACAGTGAAACCATGTCCATTATGGAACATAGTCCACACGGCGTTTTGATGCGGACGTTTGGTATCGGGGCACCGCCGGCCGGCGGACCGCAAGACCTTGCCCGACTGTCCGCTTGGGTTGACGCTGCCCCGGTGCAACCCGGACAGACATGGGTTGTTGTCCACAACCGCAAGCAGTACAAGACAACCAGAAACGCGGGCGATGTCTACAACAAGATCGTCTACCGTGCGCCGTGAAACAAATTCCATGTCGCCTTAACTAAATCAAGGCGGTATGGAATACTGATGGTGTAGGGGAGACGAAAACGGCAGGGAGGTGACAGTGAACACTTTCGTATTCCGCAACCGTAAAACATGGGAAGTCATCACCCTTGAGGGCATGAGCCAACAGTTCTCCGCACTGCTGGCGGCACAGGACCAGTGGCCCAAAGCCGCGACGGTCCACCACGACCACCACGAATCATACATAGTGTTGGACATCACCGGATTGAGGCTTGGATACATCGACGTAATTGCAACACTTGGACCAATGGCCACCATTGCCAATAAAGCCCTGGTGGACGCCTTTGCCGCGGTGTACACGGCTGCCGACCAGAGGGCCGCCGCAGAATACGCCCGCACCCTCGCCGTGAAATTCCATGAGGCCGTGGATCTCGACAAGGACGACCGCCATCGCCCAGAACTCGACTTATAAATAAAAAAAAACAATTTCCCTGTTGACCATCACCGACGGCGCGGTTAGACTGATGGTGTGGGGGATGAGGAGAATTGGACGATGACCCAAACGACGACCGTGAAACTGATGCGGAACGGTGTGGTACTGTTGCGGAAGGTGGTCTCCGCGGACGAAGCCGACCGTCTGATCGGGCTCGGCCCGGTCGGTCTGGACGAGGACGCCCGCTGGGTTAACGACTGTGAGGATGTTTGTGAAATCACAGCGTTGCACGGGGACCGCAATCAACAATGCTACGTCTACAACTGTAACGAGAAATCGCAGTACAAAATCTGCGTGGGAGGTGGAAACATGGTCTCGGTCATTCACCTATGCGAAGCACACAAAGGGAAACTGACGACGATGGCCATGAACATCTGAATGGTACGGAGAAACAACCGTGAACATCTACAGCATAGAAGAGATCGGTGCGGGAACATGGTTGCAGCAGACGGCCGCAACCCCGCTTGAAGCGGTCCGCAAAATCGCACCGTATCTAAACGCCGGCGCATGTCGGGACATCCGACCCGACGCAACCGATGATGGTGTCTTTCATATGCACTACGGCAAGCGATCATTGCAAACCGTGCGCTACCGCGTCACGCGGACTGGAGAAAGGAAAGTGCAACCGTGAAAAACTTCATCGTGCGATATGGCGAACATCCCGACAGCATCGGCAGAACCGTAGAGGCAACTTCCGCCTTGGCAGCCGCGATCCGGTTCGCCGACGAGACCGAGTACTGGCACATCAACTCCGCGGAATTTCTGTGCGAAGTCAATCATCACACGACAATCGTTTTGCAACACGGGTTCGGGTGCGAACAAACCCTGACCGTGACGGAATGCAAACGAAGGAAGGTGCAACCGTGAAACAGTACACCGTGCATCTTTGGGATGCCTATTCGATCTACAAACCATTCGTCGTCATCTGCGGAGGATCCGCTGATGCCGTCCGGGCCGCCGTCCGTCGGCAAAACATGTGGCCGGAAGACAAGACTGTTTGGAAAAGCACCGTGCCGGCCGGCAAACTCTACCAGTGCGGCGGCTTGTCCGCCCTGGTGGTGGAAGGGGGCGAACCGTGAACCTTGCCGACAAATACGCGCCTGCCCGACTGTCCGACATCGTTGGACAGGATGACGCCGTGCATCATCTTCGCATGTTCTGCAAAGACCCGTCGCCGTGCGCTTTCCTGTTCAGCGGACCGACCGGCACAGGAAAGACTTCGGCCGCCTTGGCCTTGGCCAAGGAATTGGGAGTTGACGCCGGCCTAGACGAAATGGGCGGCCTGCATCAAGTGTCGTCGGGAGAGCAAGACGGCGCAACCGTGCGCGACAAGCTGCGCAGTCTGCACTTGACGGCGCTCAACCAAACGGGTTGGAAGTGTCTGGTGGTCAATGAGTGTGACCTGATGACCGCCGGCGCGGCCGCCGTTTGGCTTGATGCCCTGGACAAGGGCAAGATCCCCCGGAAGAGCGTAATCGTGTTCACCACCAACGATACCCGCAAGCTCCCGCGCCGGTTCGTGACCCGTTGCCAGCACTACGGTTTCGACGGCGGTGCGATGTTCCTCACGCCGGCCGTGAATAACCTGTGCGCCAAGGTCTGGGCCGCCGAGGGCGGCGATGGGCCGGCGCCCACCGTCGCCGAGCTTCCCGACACGATGGACGATGACGGGAACCTGTCCATCCGGCAAGCCCTACAGGGATTGCAGCGCCGGCTTCTCGGACGCGGTGCGCCCGTCCGCCCGACCGTCACCGTGCCGACCGTCGCGCCGGCGGTTCCCGCGCCCGTCAAGGTCCGGAAGGTCCGGACCTTGGAACCCGCGCCCGCCGCCCCAGTCCCGACTGTCCCAGTCCCGGTCCCGACCGTCACCTTGACCGGCACAGAGCGGGGTGAAGGACGCCGCGCCTTTTACATTGCCGATGCCGCCGCCATCCGTGCCGGCAAGCCGCGGCCCGTCCGACCCGCCGCCCTGTTCCCTGATTCCGATTGGGCCGTCCCGCCCGTCAACGCAGGCGACATCTTCGCCACTTGGCCGGCCGCCGCGCCGGCCAAGGCCGAACCGTGGCCGGCGCGCGAAAGCGTAATAGCGCACTTCAGGAATTGACTTGACAAACAAACATCCATATGCCATACTGATGGTGTATATGAAACTCGGAGGATGAACCATGAACCAAGAACCCATGCTGCCCAACACCACCGCCGACAAGCCCACAGGCATGGAACCCATGCTCACCGGCAACCGTCGGACCCGTATCGGAAATATGGTGTCCGTAAGAGACATTCGACATCCGAAATACGGTTCCGACGGCCACGACCTCAACGCAGACATCATTCCTAAGGTGAGCATCCGAATCTTCGGGGTGTTCTACGGAACCCCGTTCGACCAGACCTTCCGCATCGGAGACCAAGCCGAGTACGACAGTTACAACCTGATCTTCTACGGCCCCGTGCTATCCATTACCGACAGAACCGTAACCGTGGCAACCACAGGCTGCGGGAATTTCAGAAACCGACGATTCCGTCTGTTTGAATTCGCATGTAAGAATGCGAATTTCAACCTCGACAAGATCATCGAACACAACCGGATTGAGTCGCAGTGCATTTGAACGGTGGCAACCGTGAAAGGGAAATGCAATGACATTGACCGAACTCCATGAACACAAGCACATTACCTTGGGAGACCCGCCCACCACCGCAACACTTGGACCGAAGGCCGCCATTGCCGATAAAGCCCTGGTGGCCGCCTTTGCCGCAGTATACACGGCAATCGACCAGAGGGCCGCCGCCGAATACGCCCGCACCCTCGCCGTGAAATTCTGGGAAGCCGTCAATCTTGACAAGGAAAACGGGTGGAAAATATGAACCCCTACCGTGCCGCGGAACTACAGGATGCCCTGGACCGCGCAGAACGGCTTTCGCAGTCGGCCGAAATCTGTGAACACATGTTCGGGGTATCCGGAGACCACCTTCTATCCGAGGCCGCCGCGCTCCGCGCTTCCGTCGCCGCCGAATACGCCTCATGCCGGGTAGGATGGTGGCGATGGCTCGTTGGACACGCCCACACCCAACCGTCGCGCTTCCTGCACGCCGGCCAACACCGAACCAGTCTGCGGTATCCGGGCCGCGGTCCGCCATTGCCCAGACACCGACGGATAAATAAAAAATGATTTTCATTTTGACCATCCGGAGCGGCGCGGTTAAACTAATGGTGTGGGGACGGGGAGGGTTGAGACCATGATCACGATCCGAAAAACCCGGAACGGCCAGTGGGAGCTGCGAACCCCGAAGAGCCAGAGGACCTTGCGGTATTACTCGACGCGCGCCGAGGCGGAGACCGCGGCGGCCGCCAGGAAGTCGGCATATGCCGCCGGCGAGTCGGCCCGGCGGCGGCTGGGCCGCGTGTGACAGTTGGGAGCGGGGGGGGCGAACGGCCGGCCGCGGGCCTAAACCGCGGCGGGAAGATGACGATGACGGACCAAAAACAAAAGTTCGTGACGGTGCGGTACTGGGTCGGGACGCTGGAGCACGAGGGCCGGGCCACCACCTACGCCGGCGCCAAGCGGATCGCGGCGCGGACGCGGAACGCCACGGCCCCCACCTACTACGCGGCCGACGGCCGCAGACTGTACGACCTGGGCGTCTGCCTGGTGCCGGCCGGTTCGGACGCCGCCGACGGGAACCCCGTGGCCTACCTGTGATCCGGACACGGGGGGACACAACGGCAAGCCGCGGGCCGAAACCGCGGCGGGGAGGATTGAACGTGACTTCCAACGACCGCCTGATCGCCGACCTGACCGCCGCCCGAGAAGATGCGCTGCGGACAGTGCGCTATGCCCGCGCCGCCTACGACGACGCCAAGACGACGGAGCGGCAGGCGGCCGATGCCGCCGCCGCCGCCAACTCCGCTCGTCAGTGTGCCGAGCGGATCGTGGCGAGGATGGGCGACGCGCTGGACCGCTTGACGGCCGCCGCCGTCGCCCAACAAGGAGACCAACCGTGAACCCAACACTTGGACCGATGGCCGCCATTGCCGATAAAGCCCTGGTGGATGCCTTTGCCGCGGTGCATACGGCTGCCGACCAAAGGGCCGCCGCAGAACACGCCCGCACCCTCGCCGTGAAATTCTGGGAAGCCGTGGAGATTGACAAGAAAAACCGCCTCGCCACCGAGGCCCGCGACCTTCAGGCCGCCGAAGACGCCGCCAACATCGCCTTGAGCGACATATTCACCCACGACACCCCTTGAGGAACCAAAACATGATCACCGACTCACCCACAACCGTCGCCCTTGAAGCCGCCATCGCCAAACCCCACACAACGGCCATCATCCGCAACCGCGACGAAAGAGACGACTTCGGCGTCTCTTTCCGTTGGTGGACCGACCTCCGCCGCTGGTCCACCGCTGACCTTGACCCCGAAACCCCACGCCGCACATGGTTCCTTTCCACGGACTCCAGACTCGCCGTCGTCACCCTCAACGACGGCGTCGTTGAAGGCGACACCTTCCACCTCGACAACACAGCCCTGGCCCACGACCTCTCCGCCGGCATCCGCGGCGAATGGGTCATCGACGCCGCCGACATCGACTCACTCCGCACCATCCTCCGCCCCAAAGGCGACCTCGAAATCCTCTGGGTTCAACCGTGACAAACCACTCCTTTCATTCCGGACACGTCGGACCCCCCAACCCACACCACCAATGCTCGGACTGCGGACGCAACCTCTGGACCGCTCACCATAGGCTCCGCAACCCAAACGGTGCGCCGGAAATCAACATCGACACCCACGGACGCATGCGCTGCAGGAAATGCTTCTACAAGTATCTCGACCATCAAGACTCCCCATGAAACCCGAAACCGTCATCGCAACCATTGCAGCCGACCTCCGCCGGCTCGTCCAGGCAATCGACGCCACGCCGCCCGGGGAATCCGCTGCCCGCTCACTCCTTGAGGCCATTGACCTCATCGCCGGCACGGCACGACGCTCCATCGTCGCACTCCTCGACCGTCGGCCGCCACAGGAAGGAACCCAACCATGAACCACTACGACCAAGCCGTGAAACACAGCCGCACGCACCGCAAACACCGTCTCAATAACTTCGGATTCTCCACCGGCACCGGACCATGGCCGTCTATCTGGGCAGACGCCCGCGAATGCCCCACATGCTCCAAGGAACGCCCAACCTTCTTCTTCCGCCGCAACCGTTGCGATTCCTGCGACCATGACCTGGAACGAAAGCACGAGAGCCTGGCCGCCGAAGGACTGCACACCGATTGACATCCCCAACCGTCATGGTATCATATCAACCGTGGCCTACTCCGACCCCACCAAACAACAGACCGACGACATCTGCGCCGGCATCCGCGCCGGATGCAACTACGACACCGCTTGCCGCTCCGCCGGCATCCCACACGACCTCTACACACAATGGGGACGCTGCTTCCAAACCATCGTGAGCCGATACCCCAACTACGTGATGAACGAGTTCCGCATCGCCATCACACGCGCTATGGCCGAATGCGAATCTGGAGCACTCAAACGCATCGCCGAAGCCGCCGTTGGCGGCAAAACCGTCGAGGTCAAACGGGAATACTACCCCGAAGGAACCCTCAAACGCACCATCGAGAAACACTCCCACCCTGATTGGTTGGCCGACGCCTGGCTGCTCGAACACGCGCTCCCCAACAAATGGGGACGCTCCGAACGCAACTCCATCAAACCGCAACTCCTCATCCAACTCGCCACACAACTCACCGCCGTCACGCGGCGATACCTCCCCCCAGAGCACGTTGAAGCGTACAACCGGGATGTGGAAAACGTCCTCGCCACGATTGAGGACTTTGCCGATACCAACCAACCCCACATCACCGCAAACCTCATCCCGGAACACCCACCCGACGACCCGGCGGGCGACACCCCTCACACCAACGGCCAACAACTGGCCCAAATCGCCTAACTGGCCACCCGCGGCCCCTGCGGCCCGCCCTGAGCCACCGTGGCCCCTACGGCCCACCCTGAGCCACCGTGGCCCCTACGGCCCACACTGAGCCACCGTGGCCCCTACGTCCCGCCCTGAGCCACCGTGGACCATACGGACCGCCCAGGCCTCCCACGGCCCCTACGGCCCGCCCTGAGCCACAGTGGACCCTGCGGCCCACCCTGAGCCACCCGCTGCCCCTGCGGCCCAC